>VFQM010000021.1_pt1 | contig 199120 bp, 183 predicted proteins | sample 3512391 | NCBI WGS metagenome assembly VFQM01 (sample SAMN10412369, study PRJNA504923) | tailings metagenome | isolation source: Replicate 1 from Balatoc abandoned mine | place: Philippines
CGGCCTGGAGCATGATGCGGTCGATCAGCTCCTTGCAGGTCGGGATGTCGTGGATGAGGCCGGCCACCATCCCGCAGCTCCACGCGCCTTCGTCCATCGCGCCTTCCATCATGATCTTGGGATAGACCCCGGCGACTTCCGGCAGGATGTCCTGGATGGTGATCGCATCGCCCAAGTCCTTCTCCTTCTGGATCAGGCGCTCGACCGCGGCATTGTGGAGCACGCGTTCGGTGTTCCGCAGCGGTCGCATCACGAGACGGGTGTCGAGTTCGCTTGCGGCGAGGATCGCCTGCTTCACGTTCTCGTGCACGGGGGCTTCCTTTGTGGCGATGAAGCGGGTGCCCATGTTCATGCCGGCCGCGCCCATAGCGAGGCTGGCGACAAGGCTGCGCCCGTCGGCCATGCCGCCGGACGATACGAAGGGGATCTCCAGCTCGTCCGCCGCGCGGGGAAGCAGGATGAAGTTTGGCACATCGTCCTCGCCCGGATGCCCGCCGCATTCGAAGCCGTCGACGCTTACCGCATCGCAGCCGATCTCCTGCGCCTTGAGGCTGTGCCGCACCGAGGTGCACTTGTGGATCACCTTGATCCCCGCATCCTTCAGCGGCGGAAGCAGTTCCACCGGATTGCGCCCGGCGGTCTCGACCACCTTCACCCCGCCGTCGATCACGGCCTTCAGCAGCCCCGGATAGTCGGGCGGGGTCAGGGTCGGCAGGATCGTGAGGTTCACGCCGAAGGGCTTGTCGGTCATGTCCTTGCAGCGCGCGATTTCATTGGTGAGCTTTTCGGGCGTGCCCTGCGTCAGCCCGGTGATGATCCCGAGGCCCCCCGCATTCGAGACCGCCGCCGCCATCTCGGCGAAGCCCACATAGTGCATCCCTCCCTGGATAATCGGGTGCTGGATGCCGAACATTTCGGTGATGGCGGTCTTCATGGCGTGTGCTCTCCCGTGCAAATGTGCCTTGGCGCGGGAGACAAGCCGAGTTGCACGCGGCTTTCAAGCCTGCTTTTGAGAGGCTCCGGCGGCATTGCCGCAAGTCGTAGCGTCATCTCAGCAAGGAATTTCGCGCCATGCGACCCGCCGTCCTGTTCGCTGTGCTTGCCGCTTTGGTTGGAGGGGCTGGTGTCGCGCTGCAAGGACCGCTGCCGGGGGATGTGGCGCTCACCCGCGTCATCCAGAGCGCGCTCGGGCATGCGCCGGGCTGGGCCGATTGGCTGACCGACACGGCCAAGGCCCCGCTTTTATGGGGAACGCTGGTGGTGGCGGCGCTGCTGGCATGGCGCTGCTCCGGCTGGCGCGGGGGGCTGGCGGTGCCGCTTGCCTATGCCTTCGCCTTTGCCGCCGACAAGGCCCTGCGCGCCGTGCTGTTCGTGCCGCGCCCCCACCCCGATTGGGTGGCAGTCGCCGCGCCTGCCGCCTCGAGCGGCCTGCCGTCGACCTTCGGGCTGGTTTATGGCGCGCTGTTCGGAGTGGCGCTGCTCGCCCGAGGCAAGGCGCGGCGCGCGCGCCCGGCGCAGGCCATCGCCGCCATGCTGATGATCGCCGGGATGGCGGCGCGGATTGTGCTTGGCGGACACTGGCCGAGCCAGATGCTCGCGTCGGTCGCCTTCGGACTGCTGCTGGCGATCGCTGCGGGCGCTGTGATCTGGCGGCTGCCAGTGCCGAGGCGTGCCTGACGGATCGAAAGGGGAACCGGGCGGCGGGGAGGCGGTGGGATCGATCCGCGTCGCCGACCGCCCGGCCTCGCTTGCATGCCCAGCCGCGCGGTCCAACGCTTTGATCCAGCGCAAGACCTTCCGGTCAGGTCGTATAAAGCTCAGCCGCGCCGGAAGGCCAGCGTGAAGGTCACTGGCACGGCCGGCGTGATCGAGGGCAGCTGCGCCAGCGCGCGCAGTTCGCCGAGCTCGTCGGTGAGGCTGAACATGTCGGTCGACACGATTACCGGCGCGGTCGGCACCACCAGCACGCGGTCCTCGGCGAGCCGGGTGACCATAACGTCGGTCTCTACATCGCTTGATGCGCCCTTGATCGTCACGTTCGCGGTAAGCGGCCGTGTCACCGACTGGCCCACAGCAAGGCCAGCAAAGCGCGCCGGATCGAGCTTGACGGTGACGATCGCCTCGGGGTTGTCGGCCACCGCGAAAAAGATCTCGCGCATCCGTTCGTCGCGGATCTCGACCCCGGTGTCGATAGAGGCAAGGTCGATCGCGAGGCTGGCCGTTCCATCCGCCGCCACGCTGCCGCTGAGGGCGGCGAAACGGTTGACTTCCGCGACCTCGCCCGCCTTGATGGAGACATAGGCGAGCCGCGATCCTGCCGGGTCGAGCGTCCATGCGCCTTCGGTGACGGGCGCAGGCGCCGTTGCCTCCGCCAGCGGGGCATCCGCCTCAGGCCCGGCACAGGCGGCAAGCCCGAAGGCGAGGACGCAGGCAAGAGCGGCGCAGCGGACGCGCGGGCGAAACTTCGACATGATCACCCGATATGCGATTTGCCGCGCACGCGGAAGAGGCGGATCGACTTATCCGCGTGCGCGCCGCTCAATCGAACTGCGGTCCGCGCACCACGTCGACATCCGAGATCAGCAGCAGCAGGCGATGCGGTTCGAGCAGCGGGGTGATGAGCTCCACCAGCTGATCGGCGCGGTCGGAGGTCGTCACCGCGAGCAGCATGATCTTGGCCGTCGCGCCCGACACCTGATCGTCGCGCCAGCGCCCGTGCTGGCCCATCCCGCCCAGCGTCGGCAGCAGGGTGTAGTTGTGGATCCCCGCCTGCCCGGCAAGGCGTTCGAGCGCAGGGATCAGCGGCTCGTCGGCGAGCACCTCGATACGGCGCATTCGGGTCATGGCGGTCATGGGGCGAACACCGGATAAAGCTGCATGGCAACCCAGCGATAATAGGCGATGCCGAGCGTTATATTGAAGGGGAAAGTCACGGCAAGGCTCATGCCCAGATAGAGACCGGGGTCGGCCTGCGGCAGGGCTAGACGCATGACGGCGGGCACGGCGATATAGCTCGCGCTCCCCGCAAGAATGCCGAGCGCCGCCGCCGATCCGGCATCGAGCCCTGCCGCCAGGCCAAGCGTCACCCCGAGCGATCCGTTCATCACCGGAAGCGCGATCCCGAGGAGCACAGTGCGGAAGGTCAGCGCGCGCCGGTCCATCAGGCGCCGCGCGGCGACAAGCCCCATGTCGAGCAGGAACAGGCACAGCATACCCTTGAACAGCGTGTCGAACACCGGGGCGATCGGAGCAAAGCCGCTCTTGCCTGAGATCACCCCGATGGCGAAGCTGCCGACCAGCAACACCACCGACCCGTTGAAGAAGGTCTCGTGCCAAAGGCCCCCGCGCGGGGCGAGGCTGTCAGGCCCAGTGCGCCGCGCCAGCAGCAGGCCGGTGAGGATCGCAGGCGTCTCCATCAGCGCGAGGACCGCGACCATGAACCCGGCGGGCGCCATTCCGGCGGCCTTCAGCACTTCCGAGCCCGCGGCGAAGGTCACCACGCTCACTGACCCGTAATGCGCCGCGACCGCTGCGGCGTTGGTCTGGTCGAGCCGGCCGAAGCTGCGCAGCAGCGCAAAGGCAGGCAGCGGCAGCAGCAGCGACAGGCCGAGCCCCGCCGCGCCTGCCAGCGCCATCGCCGGGGTCAGCCCGGTCTCGGCCACCTCGATCCCGCCGCGCAAGCCGATCGACATCATCAGGTAGAGCGCGATGGTCTTGGCCGCCGCCTCGGGAATCGCGAGGTCCGAGCGCACGAAGGCGGCGAGCGCCCCCAAGAGGAAGAACAGGATGACAGGTTGCAGCAGGAACTCGGCAGCCATTCTCGATGCATCCCCCTCGATGGCCCGCCCCTCGGACCATGCGCGCAGACCTGCGCCATGCCGCTAGACGGTCGGGATGCCTTGCGGTTCCTGTAACGGCCGTGAAATCGGAAAAGCAGCGCTGGCGGACCGTCGCAAGGGATAGTCGTCGTCAAGTAGACGAAGCTGCGAAGTCTTGCATGTAAAGCGTCACGAGTGGGGATTTACTGGTGGCAGGTTCGGCCTATTCCCACTCGATCGTGCCCGGCGGCTTGCTGGTGTAGTCGTAGACCACCCGGTTGATGCCCTTGACCTCGTTGACGATGCGGGTCGCCACGCGGGTCAGGAATCCGGCGTCGTAGGGGAAGACGTCCGCCGTCATCCCGTCGGTCGAGGTCACGGCGCGTAGGGCGCACACGCTGTCATAGGTGCGCCCGTCACCCATCACGCCCACGGTCTTGACCGGGAGCAGCACCGCGAAGGCCTGCCAGATCGCGTCATAGAGCCCTGCGGTGCGAATTTCCTCGAGATAGATCGCATCGGCCTTGCGCAGGATGTCGCAGCGCTCCTTGGTGACTTCGCCGGGGATGCGGATCGCGAGGCCGGGGCCGGGAAAGGGATGGCGGCCGACGAAGGCGTCGGGCAAGCCAAGCTCGCGGCCGAGATCGCGCACCTCGTCCTTGAACAGCTCGCGCAAGGGTTCGACCAGCGCCATGTTCATGCGTTCCGGCAACCCGCCGACATTGTGGTGACTCTTGATCGTGACGCTTGGCCCGCCGGTGAAGCTGACGCTTTCGATCACGTCGGGATAAAGCGTCCCCTGCGCGAGGAACTCCGCGCCGCCGATCTTGCGGGCTTCCTCCTCGAAGACGTCGATGAAGGTCTTGCCGATGAACTTGCGCTTGGCCTCGGGGTCGGTGAGGCCGGCAAGCCCGCCGAGGAACAGCTCCTCCGCTTCGACGTGCACCAGCGGGATGTTGTAATGGTCGCGGAACAGGGTGACGACCTGCTCGGCCTCGTTCATGCGCATGAGGCCGTGGTCGACGAAGACGCAGGTCAACTGGTCGCCGATCGCCTCGTGGATCAGCACCGCCGCGACTGCGGAGTCCACGCCCCCCGAAAGCCCGCAGATCACCCGCCTGTCGCCCACCTGCGCGCGGATTTCTGCAATCTTGGTCTGGCGGAACTCCGCCATCGTCCAGTCGCCCGCAAGGCCGCAGACATGGCGCACGAAATTGGCGATCAGCTTGGCGCCGTCGGGCGTGTGGACCACCTCGGGGTGGAACTGTGTGCCGTAGAACTTGCGCGCTTCATCCGCGATCACCGCGAAGGGTGCGCCGTCGGAAGTGGCGACAATTTCAAAGCCGGGGGCGAAGGCGGTGACCTTGTCGCCGTGGCTCATCCACACCTGATGCCTTGTCCCCACGTCCCACAGCCCGTCGAACAGCGCGCATTCGGCGGTGACGGTCAGGAACGCGCGGCCGAACTCGCCGCCCTCGCCCGTCTCGTGCCCCGGCCGCACCTCGCCGCCGAGCTGGTGGCTCATCACCTGCTGGCCATAGCAAATGCCGAGGATCGGCACGCCCGCCTCGAACAGCATCTGGGGTGCGCGGGGGCTGCCTTCGGCGGGGACGCTGGCAGGCGAACCGGACAGGATGATGCCCTTGGGCTGCATCCGGTGGAACGCGGCCTCGGCCTGGGTGAAGGGGGCGATCTCGGAATAGACCCCCGCTTCGCGCACGCGCCGGGCGATCAGCTGCGTCACCTGGCTGCCGAAATCGATAATCAGAATCGAATCGGGCAGGATGGAGTCGGAAACAGCGGACTCGCCGCCGGAGGGATGCGCGCTCATGGCGGCGGATTAAGGAGCGCGCCCGCCCCTGTCCAGCACCGGCGCGTCGCCTTCCAGCGATTTTGCAGCGCAACATATCTCGGCACCAAGAAAATCAGCGGGTTCCCGGGATTCAGGTCGGAAATCGTTGCAATCTTTGGAACCAATTTGCCGCTATTCGCATTTGCACAACACTCTTGTGCAGTGCACCAGAGTTTCAAAGAGCAACCGAATGTCGGCAAACGGCATCGACTTCCCGAAACCCTCTCTCAATGTTCGGAGCACAACTCATGCGTCACACCCTCTCCCTGATCGCTCTCGCCGCGCTTGCGGCTGCCCCTGTCTCGGCCGCAAGCGCCGACAAGATCCGCACGGTCCGGATCGCCTATGGCGATGTCGACGTCACCACCGCCGAAGGCCGCGCCGCCATCGAAGCGCGCATCGATGCCAAGCTGCGCAAGGCCTGCAGCTCCGAAGCCTCGCGCTACACCTATGGCCGCCCGGTGGTGGACAGGCAGTGCGTGGACGAGGCTCGCGCCGCCGCCCTGACCGAAGTCGAGCGGGTCGCCGCCGACCAGACCCGCGGCGGCCGGACCGTCGCTGCAAACTAAGTTCCTATCACACCAAGCAAAACAAGGAGGGCCGCCGGAGCGATTCGGCGGCCTCTTTGCGTCGTGTGGCCCGGCCTTCTTCATCTACTTTGTTGCAATCCGAGCAACAAATTTTGGCCTTTTCGCATTTGAATTCGATTGTGTCGAACACCACTTGCCATCCAAGCGATGCAGCGCCGGGCCTCCTCTCCAACCCGCCGCGTTCCGCAAGGAACATCGCCCGGCACCCCGGGCCGAACACGGCCTTGTTGCCCGCCTGCTGACGGCAGGGTCCCGGCCTGAGCTCTCCCCCCTCGCTCGGCCTGCCCCTCCGTCGCCGCCCGCGCCTCGTGCCGGGCAGGCAGCGAAAGAGACGCGGCCGCCACCTCCCCCCCCCTGAACCGGCGGCCGCGTCTCGAGCGGTCGGTCGCGCGGCGACGCCGATCATTGCCTTTTTCGATTGCGGCGATGAATTATTTTCAGTCTCGTTTAAGATTGAAAATTACGTGCCGTTGATCTATATGGCTCGTGTCTCGAGCGGTCCCTCTCTCCATCGATCGTTCGGGTCACCCCAACCACAACAGAACAGGGAATCTCATCATGCGCATGATCAGCGAAAAGGCCGTCGCCTTGCTGCTCGCCGTTGTCGTCAGCGGCACCGCGTTCAACACGTTTATCGTCCAGGGCCCCAAGCCTCTGACATCGTGTAACGCCAGCAATCACGGTCAAGAGCGGCCCGGTTCCTCATCCGAGGGGCCGGGCCGCGCCGCATCCGGGGTCCGTCAATCCGTCCCGCCCAGCCGCACCGCCTCTTCGCGCAGGTCGGTCTTGAGCAGTTTGCCGATGTGGCTGCGCGGCATTTCGGCAATCGCGTGGAGCGCGGCCAGCCGCTGGGTCTTGCCGAGCCGCGCGTTGACGGCGGCGAGGATCGCGGCGCTGTCCCCGCCCTCGCGCAGCACCACGAAGCCGACCGGCGTCTCGCCCCACGCGCGCGAAGGCACGCCGACCACGGCGGCCTCGACCACGCCCGGTTCCTTAGCCAGTTCGGCCTCCAGATCGCTCGGGTAGATGTTGAACCCGCCCGAGATGATCATGTCCTTGGCGCGGCCGACCAGTTCGACGAAGCCTTCCGCATCGACCCGGCCAATGTCGCCCATGCGCATCCACACCTCGCCGGTGGCAGGGTCAGTCCACTGCGCCTCGGCAGTCTTGTCGGGGCGGTTCTTGTAGCCGCTCATCATGGTGAGGCTGCGGCCGACGAGGTGGCCGGGGGTGCCGGGGGGCACTTCGCGGTCTTCATCGTTGAGCACCTTGAGTTCACTCCCCGGCGCGGGGCGTCCGACGGTGTGGAGCTTGTCCGGGAATTCGTGAGCGGCGAGCAGGCACACGACCCCGCCTTCGGTCATCGAGTAGATCTCGATCAGCCCGCCCGGCATCCGGCGCAGCACCTCGCGCTTGAGGTCTGCGGGAAAGGGCGCGGAGGTGCAGTATTTGAGTTTGAGGCTCGACAGGTCGAAGTCGTCGAACCCGGCAAAGTCCATCAGCCGCTGGTATTGCACCGGCACCAGCATGGTGATCGTCGTGCGGTCGGATGCGGCATGGGCGAGCCAGCGCGCGCAGTCGAACTTGCCCATCACCCGCACACATCCCCCGGCCAGCAGCACCGGCAGAAAGGCGACCATCGTGGTATTCGAATAAAGCGGCGTCGACGCGAGCGAGCGCACCGCGATCCCCGCGCCGAGGTAACTCAGCGCCGTCGCGGCGAACTGACGCCAGCGCATCTGGTGCGAGTGGACAATGCCCTTGGGGATGCCCGTCGTCCCGCTGGAATAGATGATGTTGAACGGGTCCTTCGGCTCGGGCGCGAAGGCGGGCGCGCGGGCACCGGGAGGGGCCATCCACTGATCGATGCTTTCGAGCGGCACGCGGATGAGGCCCGACATGAAGTCCTGACCCAGCTCCGCCGCCTTGGCCGCATCGATGAACAGGTGGATCGCGCCGGAATCCTTGGCCATCCCCTCCAGCTGTTCGGGCGAGGCACTGGTGGTCAGCGGCGCCGCCACGCCGCCTGCGCGCACCGCCGCGAGGAACACCAGCGCATATTCGACCGTCGAGGTCCCAAGGATCGCCACCGATTGCCCGCGCCTTAGCCCCGTTTCGACCAGCCGCGCCGCCAGCCGTTCGACCAGACCCACCAGTTCTGCCCAGTAGACTTCGCGCTTCTCGTCCACCAGGGCGAGCTCGTCGCCGCGCAGGCGCGACCACTCCATCAGGATCTCGGGGAAGTTACCGAACGGCTCGGCAAGGCGGCTCATCATCGTCTCGTGGGTCATGGCGACGTGCATAATCGGCGGGGCTTCACGCGCAAAGGGTTTGCACCGCGCCCCGCACAAGTGGCAGGAAGACGGCGAGGGAGGGGGGAAGCATGATCCGCACCATGGCCATCACCGCGCTTGTCGCGCTCGGGTCCGCCGCCGCCGCGCAGGAACACGACCCGCAACCGGACGGGGAGCCGCGCCAGATCACCGTGGTGCTCGCGCACCCGGATGACGAACTGCCGATGGCCCCCGCGCTCGCAGCGCTGGCGCGGCAGGGCGCGCGGGTGCAGATCGCCTATGCGACGCAGGGCGATGCGGGGCCGGGCGTGTCCGGCCTCGCGCCGGGCAAGGCGCTAGGCGACGTGCGTCTGAAGGAAGCCTTTTGCGCCGCCGAGGCATTGGGCGCAGCCTCTGTCGCGAGCCTCGATCGCGGCGACGGCAGGCTGGGGATTGACGCCCACCGCGAGGGGAGTGCGGCCGCAAGGTTGCTCGTCGATCTCGGTGCCTGGCTGGGCGAGCCCGAGCTGATCCTCACCTGGGGGCCGGACGGCGGCTATGGTCACGCCGATCACCGCATGGTCAGCGCAATCGTCACCCAGATCGTCGCGGCCAAGCCTGCCGCCTCGCGCCCGCGGCTGCTCTATGTCGCCATCCCCACCGGGAAACTGCCGCCCGTACCCGAAATGGCCGGATGGGCCACGACCGATCCCGCCCTGCTCACCGAAAGCATCGCCTACACCTCCGCCGATCTCGCCGCCGCCAAGGCCGCCGCCGCGTGCCATGTCACTCAGTTCGACGAGACCACGCGCGCCGGGATGATGGCGCTGTTCGACGCGACGATGTGGCAAGGCAAGGTGCATTTCCGCCCCGCGTTCTGAGCCGCTGGTCGGGCCACCCCGAACACTCGTGGAAAAGCAGGCCTCGGGGGCCTCCCGCAGTTGGGTTTCGCCTGCACAGCCCCTATATGATGGGCCATGGACGAGAACACCAATCAACCCCCCGCAAAGCTGCCCAACGCCAACGAATACGGCGCGGATTCGATCAAGGTTTTGAAGGGCCTGGACGCGGTCCGCAAGCGCCCCGGCATGTATATCGGTGACACCGACGACGGATCGGGCCTGCACCACATGGTGTTCGAGGTTTCGGACAATGCCATTGACGAGGCGCTCGCCGGGCATTGCGACCTCGTTCTGATCGAGCTGAACCCCGATGGAAGCGTCAGCGTCGAGGACAACGGGCGCGGGATTCCCACGGGGATGCACTCCGAAGAAGGCGTGTCGGCGGCCGAAGTCATCATGACCCAGCTGCACGCGGGCGGGAAGTTCGAGAACACCTCGGACGACAACGCCTACAAGGTCTCGGGCGGGCTGCACGGTGTCGGCGTGTCGGTGGTGAACGCCCTGTCCGAATGGCTCGAACTGACCATCTGGCGTGAGGGCAAGGAGCACTGGATGCGCTTTGCCCACGGCGATGCCGTCGCCCCGCTGGAAGTGAAGGGCGATGCACCCAAGGTCGATGGCAATGCTGATGCCAACGGCTTCAAGAAAGGCACCCGCGTTACCTTCAAGGCGAGCCACGACACCTTCAAGAACGTCACCGAATTCGATTTCGAGAAGCTCGAACACCGCTACCGCGAACTGGCGTTCCTCAATTCCGGCGTGCGCATCAAGCTGCGCGACCTCAGGCATGAGGAAAAGCTCGAACACGATCTCTATTACGAAGGCGGGATTGCGGCCTTCGTGAAGTATCTCGATCGCAACAAGCAGCCGCTGATCCCCTCGCCGATCGCCGTCAGCGCGGAGAAGGACGGGATCGGCATCGACGTCGCTCTCGAATGGAACGACAGCTACTACGAGAACGTGCTCGCCTTCACCAACAACATCCCCCAGCGCGACGGGGGCACGCACCTGTCGGCCTTCCGCACCGCGTTGACCCGAACGCTCAACAACTATGCCGAGCGTTCGGGGATGCTCAAGAAGGAGAAGGTCAGCCTCTCGGGCGAAGACATGCGCGAGGGCCTCACCGCGATCGTCTCGGTGAAGCTGCCCGACCCCAAGTTCTCCAGCCAGACCAAGGACAAGCTGGTGTCCTCCGAAGTGCGCTCACCCCTCGAAAGCCTGATGGGCGAGAAGATGAGCGAATGGCTGGAGGAAAACCCGGCCGAAGCGCGCGCCATCATCCAGAAGATCATCGACGCCGCAGCCGCGCGCGAAGCCGCCCGCCGCGCCCGCGAAATGAGCCGCAAGGGGGCGATGAGCGTCGCCAGCCTGCCCGGCAAGCTTGCCGATTGCCAGGAGCGCGATCCGGCCAAATCCGAGCTGTTCCTCGTCGAAGGGGACTCCGCAGGCGGTTCGGCCAAGCAGGGGCGTGACCGCAAGACGCAGGCGATCCTGCCGCTCAAGGGCAAGATCCTCAACGTCGAGCGCGCCCGGTTCGACCGGATCATTTCCTCGAAGGAAGTCGGCACCCTCATTCAGGCGATGGGCACCGGCATCCGCGACGAGTTCAACCTCGACAAGCTGCGCTACCACAAGATCGTCATCATGACCGACGCGGACGTCGACGGCGCGCATATCCGCACGCTCTTGCTCACCTTCTTCCACCGCCAGATGCCCGAGATCATCAGGGCCGGGCACCTGTTCATCGCCCAGCCGCCGCTGTTCAAGGTCGCCAAGGGGCGGAGCGAGGTCTACCTCAAGGATCAGGCCGCGCTCGATCGCTATCTGGTCGACGCGGGGCTGCAAGGCCGCGTGCTGGAGACTGCCGGCGGCACCCGCGGCGCGGCAGAGCTGCGCGCGCTGGTCGATGGCGCGCTGCGCTTGAAGAACCTCCTCGCCTTCGTGCCGCGCCGCTATGACAGCGGGATCGTCGAACAGATGGCGCTGACGGGCGCGCTGGAGCCGGGTCTTGCGGGCGACGCGCTCGCCGCCGCACTGCAACGCGCCGCCGGACGACTCGGCGCAGGCGACCGTGAAGCGCGCTGGAGCGCGTTTCAGCGCGACGATGGCACGGTGGTGTTCGAACGCCTGTGGCGCGGCGTCACCGACGTTCACGAGATCGATGCCCGCTTCCTCTCCAGCACCGAGGCGCACAAGCTCCACGGCCTCGCCGCCGCACAGGCCGAAGCCTATGCCGAGCCGGTCAAGCTGGTGCGCGCCAGCGCCGAAGCCGAAGAGCCCGAGCCCGAGAACGCCCCGGCCACCAACGACCCGCTCGCCGGGGAGGCCGAAGAGGCCGCGCCCGCCCCCATCGCTACCTTCGACGGCACGATCAGCCGTCCCTCCCAGCTGCTCGAGGCGATCTTCGCCGCCGGGCGCAAGGGCCTCTCGATCAGCCGCTACAAGGGCCTTGGCGAAATGAACGCGGAACAGCTGTGGGAGACCACGCTCGACCCCGAGGCGCGCGTGCTGCTGCAGGTGAAGGTCGAAGATGCCGACGTGACCGACGAGATCTTCACCCGCCTGATGGGCGACATCGTCGAGCCGCGGCGGGAGTTCATTCAGGATAACGCCCTTAACGTGGCGAATCTCGATGTCTGACCGCTGAAGGACCGCCCAAGAGACCCCGATGGCGCACCAGCCCCACCGCACCGAGGATCTGCAACAGGCAAGCTTCCTGACGATCCTCGTGATCGTGAGCCTGCTGATGGCGGTGATCGTCTATCCCTTCGCCCAGCCTTTGCTGTGGGCGGCGCTTGCGGCGATCATGTTCCAACCGCTCTACCGCCGGGTTTTGCGGCGGCTACGCGGGCGGCGCAATCCGGCGGCGGGTCTCAGCCTCATCATCATCTTCATCCTCGTGCTGGTGCCCGCAGGCTGGGTCGCGAGCATGGTGATCGAGCAGGCGATCGTGCTGGTGACGACCCTGCAACAGCAGCCGATCGATCTCGCCGCATGGTTCGACAGCTTCTACACCGCCCTCCCCGAAGTCGCCCGCGATGCGGTCGACCGCAGCGGCTGGGCGGATATCGCCATGGCACAGACCCGCCTTCAGGAATTGCTCACCGAAAGCGCCGGTGTGATCGCATCGCAGGCCGTGTCGATCGGTAGCGGGGCCCTGGGCTTCTTCCTGTCCTTCGGGGTCGGGCTTTACGTGATGTTCTTCCTGCTGCGCGATGGCGAGCGCATCGGGCGCACGGTGCTGTGCGCGATCCCGGTCGAGCGGCACATTGCCGACCGGCTGGCCGAACGCTTCCTGGGCATCGTGCGGGCGACGATCAAAGGCACGGGCGTGGTCGCACTGGTACAGGGCGCGCTGGGGTGGATTACTCTGGTGATCGCGGGCGTGCCTTCGGCGCTGCTGTTCGGCGTGGTGACCGCGATCTTTGCGTTGGTGCCGGTGATCGGGGCGGGTGCGGTGTGGCTTCCGGCCGGGCTGTGGTTGCTGGTGTCGGGCGATACCTGGCAGGGCGTGTTCGTGCTGCTGACCGGCTTCTTCATCATCTCCTCGGCAGACAACGTGCTGCGCCCCATTCTGGTGGGGCGGGACACCGGCATTCCCGACTGGATCATCCTCATCACCACGCTGGGCGGGATCAGCCTCGTCGGCTTTTCCGGCATCGTGCTCGGGCCGCTGGTGGCGGGGCTGTTCCTCGCCAGCTGGTCGATCCTGCGCGAACAGCGGGACGAGGATCAGGAGGCGCTGAGGGCAGAGGACGCGATCCGGGTGGATGCGTCCGGTCATGCCCCGGAAGCGCCGGACGGGGCCGCCTCGGCCGCGGCGGTCTGAGGTGATGCAACCGCTCGTCACCCCCGGCTCGCAGGGCGAGGCGATCGGCCGGCTGGTGGTGGCCGGGCTGGTCGTCACCATGCTGCCGGCGCTGCCCTTCGGGGCCTATCTCGTCTATCCCTTCGCGATCCTGACGACATGGTTCCACGAAATGGGCCACGGCCTCACGGCCCTGCTGATGGGCCAGCAGTTCGAGCAATTGCAGATCTTCGCCAATGGCTCGGGCGTCGCCGAAAGCCGCCTCGCGCCCGATGTTTCGCGCTTCGTCCATGCCGCGATCGCCGCCGGAGGCCCGCTCGCGCCGAGCGCGGCGGGGGCGGGGCTGATCGTGGCGAGCGCCCATCCCCGGGCGTGGAGGCCGGTGCTGTGGCTGGTGACGGCGGCGATCCTGGCGAGCACGATCATCTGGGTGCGTTCGCCGACAGGATGGTGGGCGCTGCCGCTGGTGGCGGCGATCATCGGCCTTGTCGCGTGGCGCGGATCGCCTGCCTGGGCGCGCTTCAGCCTGCAGTTTCTCGGGATGCTCGGCGCGCTCAGCGCCCTGCGCGACTGGGGCTACCTGTTCACCGAGGAAGTCGTGCTTGGCGGGCAGGCGATGCTGTCCGATACCGGAGCGATCGAAGCGGCGCTGGGCCTTCCGCACTGGTTCTGGGCGGGGGCGCTCCTGCTGATCTCCGGGACGATGGTGGGGGCGGCGCTGAAATACGCGCTCGCAGAGAACCGTCTGCGCCCGCCGCCGCCCAAGCGCCCGGCCAACGTGTTGCAGTTCCGGCGCGACACGCCCCGGTAACCGGGCGTTGACGGGGCGTTGACGGCGCGCGCGGGCGCGATAGGCTCGCCCCCATGGACATGACCGAAATTGCCGACCGGCTGGCGATCGCCGAGACGCTCGCGCTCTATTGCCGCGGGATCGACCGCTGCGACCCGGAGCAGCTCGCCGCCGCCTTCACGCCGGAAGCGGTGATCGACTATGGCGACGGCGCGCGGCCGGTGGCGGACGTGATCCCCGGGCTGATGGCCGGGCTCGGCACGATGCGGGTGACGCAGCACAACATCGGCAACACCGTGATGCGGATCGATGGCGAACACGCGAAGGCGGAGACGAACTGCGTTGCCCTCCACATCATCCCGGGGCCGGAGGGACAAACCGAGCTGACCGTCGGCGGGCGTTATCTCGACCGGCTCCAGAAGCGCGAGGGCCGCTGGCTGATCGCCGAGCGGCTCTATGTCATGGACTGGAACCGCAGCGGTCCGGCGACGATGGCGCTGGAGGGCGGATTGCTCGGCGGGCTGAAGCGCCGCGGGGCGCGGGGCGAAGCCGATCCGGCGAGCGCGTGGTGGGGTGAGGGTTAGGACGCCACCTTCAGCGTGTTCAGCCCCGCCGCATCGCTCCCCGCCTCGCCCGACAGGCCGATGAACATGGTGTCGACGATCCGCGCCAGCTTCTGTTCGGTCAGCTTGTCGCCGAGGTAGATCAGCGCATCGGGCAGGGTGTAGTTCGAGATCATCTGGTTGATCAGCGACAGCGCCTCATCGATTTCCAGCCCGGCAAAGAAGCCTTCGGCCTGCGCTTCGGCGATCAGCTCGCACAGGTAGTGATCGGCAAGGTCGACATAGGAGCGCACCCGTTCGAAATTGGCCGCGCCCATTTCGCACAGGATGTTGAAATGCTCCGGGTCCGCGCGGAAACGCTCCTGCGAGATCACGAAGCGGCGGCGGAAGAATTCATACATCTTGCGCTGCGGGGGCAAATTGGTGGCGAGCACTTCCTCCATCACCGCCATGTGCGGCGTGAGCCAGGTCTGGGCGACCGCATCGAAAAGATCGTCGTAATCGGTGAACAGCGCTTCGAACCGTGCGCGGGTCAGCCCGCTTTCGGCCATGGCGACGGTCCACGGCACCTCGGCTCCGCGTTCGCGGACGAGATCGAGCACATGGCGGGCAATCCGTTCGCGTTCGGCTTCCCGGGCGGTCTGGTTGATCGGCATGTCGCTCGCGTCTCCTCGTGCGCCTGCCACCATAGGCGAACGGCGGACGGTCATAAAGGGTCGCTCGTCGATTTTTGTGCGCCGCAGCAAGGGAAAGGCCATGACGGTGAGACGGCCGAGCGACCGGTCAGTTCCGCCCCATCATTGCCGCGGAGGAAGCGGGAAGAAGGCCGAGGTGCGGCGCTTGTAATCGGCGTATTTGTCGCCCTTGGACCTCTCGAGACCCTTCTCCAGCAGGGTGACGCCCGACCACCTGGTGAGGGTGAAGCTGAGGAACAGCGGGCCGATGATGGTGGCAAGCCCATAGCCCCACCCGGCTGCGGCACAGGCGAGCCAGATCCCCCACCACGCCGCGAAATCGCCGAAATAGTTGGGATGGCGGGTATAGCGCCACAGCCCGGTGTCGAGCACCGTTCCGTGGTTTGCCGGGTTCGCCTTGAAGCGGGCGAGCTGCCAGTCCCCCACCCATTCGAAGAACACGCCCACGCACCACAGGCCGAAACCGGCCCAGGCCAGCGGCGGGATCGGCGAGGGTTCGGGGCTGGCGAGGATGCCGACCTGCGCCGGGGACGACACCGCAAACAGCAGCACCGCCTGCATCAGCCACACCCGGGTCAGCGCGGCGCGGGCGAAGTTTCCGGCCTCGCGGTCCTTTTTGAGGATCATCTTGTAGCGCTTGTCCTCGCCGTCCTTGCGCCAGCGCAGGAACAGGTAGATGCCAAGCCTGAAACCCCATGCCGCTGTCATCGCCATGATGAGCGTGGCCAGTTCGCCGGGGCCGCCGGGGACATGCAGCCAGCTGGCGACGGCGAGAATCCCCATCCCGGCCCCCCAGAAGGCGTCGATGAAGCTGACGTCGTCGATCCGCACGCTGATCGCCCACTGGATCAGGACCAGCACCAGCAGGATCGCGGCATTCAGGGCAAGCAGTTCAAACATCGTTCTTTCCGGCGATAATGTCGCGCGCCTGCTGTTCCAGCACCTTGAAGCGTTCGTAATCGGGCAGCTTGGAGCGGAACCATTCGGCGATGCGCAGCAGGTCCTCGCCGTAATTGCCGCTGGGCACCAGCGGCGGGCCGAAGCTGATGATGCGGCGCGCGTTGTCGGCAAAGGCGGGGACGATGGGGACGTTTGCGGCGCGGGCGATGTGGTAGAACCCCGACTTCCACTTGCCATCGGTCTTGCGCGTGCCCTCGCAGGCGATCACCAGCGCGAGTTCGTCGCGCGCGGCGAATTCGGCGGCGACCTGCTCGGTGGCGTTGAGACGGCTGCGGCGATCGATGGGGATGCCGCCCATGTCGAACATGAAGTTCTTTATCACTCCCTGAAACAGGGTGTGCTTGCCCATGAAATTGGGGCGGATGCCTTCCTCGTGCGTGGCGCCGGTGAAGAACACGAAGTCCCAGTTGGTGGTATGCGGCGCCCCCGCGATCACGAACTTCTTCAGGTGCTTGGGCAGGGGCGTTTCGATCTTCCACCCCTGAATGTACCAGATCGCAAGGATGATGCGGCGAACGATGCGCGACAGCAGCGTCGGTGCGCGTGTCGGCTCGGCGGTGATTGGTGCATGCAAGGTCGCGCCCCTCCCAACGGGCCACACCTTGTGGCCTAACATGGGTTAGCTACGCAAGTGGGCGGGTGGAGGTTTCCGGAAGCGACGGAAAGCCCGCTTCGCGACGCTGGCGCAAGCGATGCACAATCGCTAATCCTCGGCCCGGATGACGACCGCGCCGCCCCTGCTCCGCTTTGCGGCGGTGACCTGCCGTTTCGGCGCGGTGACGGCGGTCGGCGGCGTTTCCTGCGATATCGCCCGGGGCAGCTTCGTCGCGCTGGTCGGGGCCTCGGGATCGGGCAAGTCGACGCTGCTCAAGACAGTGAACACGCTGGTGCGCCCGAGCGAGGGGCGCGTGCTGTTCGGCGGGGAGGACGTGAGCACGCTGCCGCCTGCCCGGTTGCGCCGCCGGGTCGGTTATGTCTTCCAGTCCATCGGCCTGTTCCCGCACATGAGCGTCGCCGAGAACATCGCCATCGGCCCGCGCCTTGCCGGCGAGAAGCTGCCGGGCGAACGCATCGCCGAACTGCTCGCGCTGGTGGAACTCGATCCCGCCCTCGGCGCCCGGATGCCCGATGAGCTGTCCGGCGGGCAGCGCCAGCGGGTGGGCGTGGCGCGGGCGCTGGCAGGCGGGCCGGAGCTGCTCATCATGGACGAGCCCTTCGGTGCGCTCGACCCGCTGACCCGTGACGCGCTGGGCCGCAAGGTGCGCGAACTGCACGAGACATTGGGCCTCACCACGGTGATGGTCACCCACGACATGGCCGAGGCGCTGCTGCTGGCCGACCGCGTGTTGGTGATGGACAAGGGCGCGCTGGTGGCCGACGAGACCCCGCGCGCGCTGCTGGCAGGCGCAGGCGGGCCGGTGGCGCAGCGCCTCGCCAGCGTGCCGCGCGAACAGGCCGAGCGGCTCGCGGCGCTGGAAGGTCTCGGGGAGACGCGCGGCTGATGCGCGAGGTGTGGGACATCCTCCCCGGCCTCGGCGACAAGCTCGCCGCGCATGTGGTGCTGTCGGCGAGCGCGATTGGCCTTGCCATGCTGATCGCGCTGCCGCTGGCGGTGTGGGCAGGGCGCTCGCCGATGGTCTCTCGCCTCGCGCTGAGCCTTGCCAGCCTCGTCCAGACGATCCCTGCGCTCGCGCTGCTGGCGCTGTTCTTCCCGCTTTTGCTGTCACTGCGCAGCGTTTTCGGAGAGGGCCTGCCGACCCTCGGCTTCTTGCCCGCACTGATGGCGCTGACGCTCTACGCCCTGCTGCCGATCCTCAGGAATGCGGTGACCGCGCAGGCCAATCTCGATCCCGGCGTGCTGGAGGCGGCGGACGGTGTGGGCATGACGCGCTGGCAGAAGCTCACGCTGGTCGAGGCCCCGCTCGCCGCGCCCTTCATCATGGCCGGGATCCGCACCGCGAGCGTCTGGACCATCGGGGCTGCCACCCTTGCCACCACCATCGGCCAGCCGAGCCTCGGCGATCCGATCTTCGCTGGGCTGCAAACCCAGAACTGGGCGCTGGTGCTGGCCGGGTGTCTGGTGAGCGCGGGCCTGGCGCTGGCGGCGGACTGGCTCTTGTGGTGGATCGAGATCGGGTTCGACAAGCGCGCGCGCTGGATGACCTTCGGCGGCATGGCGGTGGTCGCGCTCGGCATCCTCGCCGCACTGTGGGGCCAGAGCGCCGAGCGCGGCGAGCGCCCTATCGTCATCGCCGCCAAGCAGTTTTCCGAGCAATACATTCTCGCCCAGGCAATCGGCGCGCGGCTGGAGGCGGCGGGCTACCGGGTCGAATATCGCGACGGGCTGGGGAGCGCGGTGGTTCATTCGGCGCTCGCCAGTTCGAGCATCGACATCGCCATCGACTACACCGGCACGATCTGGGCCAACTTCATGAAACGCTCCGACAATCCGGGGCGCGAAGCGATGTACCGGACTATCACCGAATGGGAAGCGCGCGAGAACAACGTCCGCGTGCTCGGCCGCCTCGGCTTCGAGAATGCCTATGCCTTCGCCATGCGCGAGGACCGCGCGCGCGAACTCGGCGTCACCTCGCTCGGGGATCTGGTGGCGGTCGGGCCGCGACTGACGGTGGGCGGCGACCCCGAATTCTTCGAGCGGCCCGAATGGATCGCGGTGCGCGATGCCTATGGCTTGAGGTTCGGGCGGACCCGCAATTTCGCGCCGACCTTCATGTACAGCGCTCTGGCATCGGGCGAGGCCGACGTGATCAGCGCCTACACCTCGGATGGCCGGATCGCGGCCGACAAGCTGGTGGTGCTGACCGACCCGAAACAGGCGCTGCCGAGCTATGAAACGCTGCTGATGCTCTCCCCCCGTATCGCCGAGGACGAAGGGGTGGCCGCCGCGCTGCAGCCGATGATCGGCGCGATCAGCGTGGAGGCGATGCGCGAGGCCAATTACGCTGTCGACCGCGAAGATGCGGGCAAGCTCACGCCGAAGGCGGCGGCGGCGGAGCTCTCCCGGAAACTTCGTCGTCCCGGACTTGATCCGGGACCGCTCTCATCCGGGCGCTGACGATGCGCGGCGGCTGGGTCTACATCCTGACTAACAAACCGCGCGGCGTTCTTTACATCGGAGTCACTGCGGACATGGTCCGTCGTCTTTGGCAACACCGCAACGGCCTTGGGTCTGCATTCGCGCGCAAATACGGGCTCGATCGTCTGGTGCGCGCTGAGCCATACCCGACAATCGAAGAGGCAATTGCGCGGGAAAAGCAGCTCAAGAGCTGGCAGCGGCAATGGAAGATCGCACTGGTCGAGAGCGACAATCCGGCGTGGGAGCATATCGAACCCGATCCCGGATCAAGTCCGGGATGACGGATGCTCGTCAAGACGCCTTCTTCCACACCTGCGTCTGGCAGATCGGGCCAAAGCAGCCCTTCACCTCCAGCGTGGCGGCGTCCTTGCGGCGCACTTCGGCGGTGAAGCTGCGGCCGCGCTTGGGATCGTAGACCTCGCCGCGCCACGCATTGCCATCCGCCATCAGCCCGGTCAGGATCGCGGTGCCGATCAGCTTGCGGTTGCGCAGGGCCGGGTCCGAGTTGTTGACATCGCGCTGGTCGTTGCCGCCTGCGCGCATCACCAGAAACCGCTCGATCCGGCCGCACAGCGTCTTGCCGCACTTGGCGATACCCACCACCGCATCCTTGTCGCCCGTCATCCAGCGCCCGGTGATCGGCTCCTTGGCTGCCGCGGGAGAGGCGGTGAGCGCGAGGCCCAAGGCGGCTGCCATCATGCATCGCATCAACATCATGATCGTCTTCCTCATTCGAACCCCACGCCGAACGGCCAGCGCCGCCCGCAGATCCCGAGCACCTTGAACAGCGTGCCCATCTGGCTGTCCTCGACCAGCCGGTCACGCTGCCGCTTGATCACGTCCTTCTGGTAGGGATTGCGCCGCTGCAGCGCCTCCATGCGCGTGTCGATCCCCATCTGGCGCAGCCATTCGCCCTGATAGGTGAGGCCCATCACGTCCGCGCCGTGATCCTCTGCGACCTGCTTCAGAAGCTCGAAATCGACATGGGCGGTAAGGTCGGCATCGCCGGGATGGGCGAAGACATCGACCTTCTGATGCGCCTTCAGCGCCTGCAAGGTCGATCCGGAACGCAGTTCCATGTGGCCGTAATCGATCACCAGCGCCGCCCCGCCCTGCTCCTTCAGGCGCCGCGCGATATCGGTCATCAGCGCGACCGCGGCGGGGCTGGTCTCGATCATCGCGCCCTGTGCGGCGGTCACCCAGCTGGGCGGTACCATGTGGTCCATCCGCTCCCTGCCGGCCATGAAGGTGAAATCCTCCCCGTCGAGCCCCACCAGTCGGTCGAACCACCCGTCGGCTGAACGCACCAGCTGGTGAACGGGAAGGGCATCGAAGAACTCGTTGGCGACGATCAGCAGCGGGGCATCGTCGGGCAGGGTCGAGATGTCATGGTGGTGGATGCAATCCGGGAAAGCCTCGCGCTGGATCGCCCGGAGGCTGGCCGACGTCTCGACGAAGTGGACTACGGGGGCGAAGTCATACCGCTTCGAGGCGGTCAGCGCGTCCTTCGCCAGCGTGCCGCGCCCGGGGCCGAGCTCGACATAGTGGATGCGCTTGCGGCTGCCCATGCGGACCCACAGATCCGCCAGCCACAGCCCGATCAGCTCGCCGAACATCTGGCTGACTTCGGGCGCGGTGATGAAGTCGCCCTGTTCGCCCAGCGGATCGCGGCTGGCGTAATAGCGCGCGTTGCTCTCGCCCATGTACTGCGCGAGGCTGACGGGTCCGGTCTCGCGGATGAGCCGCCGGAGGGTGGCGGGAACATCGACATTGGCGCGGGCGCGCATTTCCGCCTCGAGCCGCGCCTGTTCGGCGGCTGCGGCTTCGGCCTCGGCGGCGCGGCGGGCGGCTTCGGCTGCGGCTTTTTCGGCCTCGCGCCGGGCCTGTTCCTCGGCGGCAAGACGGGCGGCTTCCTCTGCCTCGGCCTTGGCGCGGGCTTCGGCTTCGGCCTTCGCCTCGGCCTCGCGGCGAGCCTTTTCCTCGGCGGCCAGCCTTGCCTTTTCCTCGGCGGCGGCCTTGGCGCGGGCCTTGGCTTCGGCCTTGGCGCGGGCTTCGGCCTCCTTCTTGAGCCGCGCCTCTTCGGCCGCGCGGGCGCGGGCCTCGGCCTCGGCTTTCGCGCGGGCTTCCGCCTCCGCCTTCGCTCGCGCTTCCGCCTTGGCCCGGGCCTCCGCTTCAGCGATTGCGCGGGCTTCCGCGACGCGGCGCGCCTCGGCCTCGGCAGCGGCGATCTCGGCTTCGCGGCGGGCACGTTCCTCCGCCTCGCGGCGTGCCTGTTCTTCCGCCTCGCGGCGGGCTTGGGCTTCCGCCTCGGCGCGGGCCTTGGCCTGCTTGCGCGCCTCCGCTTCGGCAGCTGCCTTGGCGCGGGCTTCGGCTTCGGCCCGGGCACGAGCCTCCGCCTCGGCGAGCTTGCGCGCGCGGGCCTCGGCGGCGGCACGTTCGCGGGCTTCGCGCTCGGCGCGCGCGCGGGCTTCGGCCTCGGCCTTTTCGCGGGCGCGGGTCTCCTTGAGCGCCTGCGCGCGGGCCTCGGCCTCCTGCTTGGCGCGGGCCAGTTCTTCGGCCTTTTGGCGTGCGGCAGCCTCGGTGCGGGCGCGGGCTTCGGCCTTGGCCTTGGCGCGCACACCCTCGATCGCGGCGCGGGCCTGCGCCGTGTCCTCGTCCTCGGGATCGATCAGCCGGAGCGCGCCCTGCCAGACCCGCGCGCCGCCGCCGTCCCTGCTCAGGCCGGCGCTGCCGTACCCGCTCCCAGCGGCTTCTTCCGCAGAGCGTAGATCACGACAGTCAATCCAGTCAGGATAAGCGGTATTGTCAGCCATTGGCCCATCGATAGCCCGGTGCGGGCGGCAAAGTCAGCCAGTTGTTGATCCGGCTCGCGGAAAAATTCGTTCACGAAGCGCGCGCACCCCATGCCCAGGGTGAACACGCCCGCCAGCAGTCCGGGGCGATAGCGCGCACGGGTGAACCAGAACAGAACCAGCATGATGACCAGCAGCGCAAGACCTTCGAGCCCCGCCTGATAGAGCTGGCTGGGATGGCGCGGCAGGCCGTTCGGGTCGAGCGGGAAGACCATCGCCCAGGGCACGTCCGAGGCGCGGCCGTAAAGCTCGCCATTGATGAAGTTCGCCAGCCGCCCGAGCAGCATCCCCATCGGCACGCCGACCGCGACGTAATCGACCACGCGGATGAAGTTCAGCTTGTCGCGCCACGCCACGTAGGCCATCGCCAGCGTCACCCCGGCAAGCCCGCCGTGGAAGCTCATTCCCCCGTCCCACAGGCGCAGCAGCTTCCACGAGACGAACCCCTCGCCCGAAAAGTCGGTGAAGGCCGACGGGATGCCGGTCTCGCCCCCGGTGTAGAACAGCGCATAGCCCAGCCGCCCGCCGAAAATCACGCCCAGCGTGCAGTAGAAGAACAGATCGTCCGCGTGGCGCTGCGCCATCGGCGCGCCGGGCTTCTTCAAGGCCACCGAGGTGTGCCAATAGGCGAAGATCACCCCGAGAAGATAGGCCAGCGAGTAGAACCGCAGCGTGAAGAACCCCAGTTCGATCCCCGGCTTCAGTCCCAGATCGGTCCAGTAGATCGGGTCGGCGGCGGCGGCGCTTGCGGCAAGTAGTGACAGCACGGAGCGAACCTCTTATTGACAATGAGATGCCGTATCGGCGGGCCCGAAATGGCCTCATTCCCGGCCCCGGTCGCGCTGGCGCTTCTGGCACAGCATCCGGGGCAGGGGAAGGGGCACGGGTCTGGCGGGCGGAATGGGACAGGGCTTTACCGGATAAAGGCGACACACGTCTGCCCGGAACGCCGCAACGACGAGAGAGAGGACAACACCGCATGCCCACCCAGCTGGACAATGCGCTCGAAGCGATCATGACCGCGCTGACCGCCGACGGCCAACCCTTTGCCACGGTGCCCTTCACCCGCGACGGGGTGACTATGCCCGCCTTCGCCGTCGCGCCCCCGACGCTCGCCCATTACATCGCGCACTTCTGCAACCAGAACAAGGACATCCCATTTCTGGTCGATGGCGATGTGCGGCTCACCTTCGGCGATGCCTATGCCGCCGCGACCTGCGTTGCCGAGGGGCTGGCGCGCACGCACGGCGTTGCCAAGGGCGACCGTGTGGGCCTTGCGGCGCGCAATTCGGCGAACTGGATGATCGCCTACATGGGCATTGTCATGGCGGGCGGCTGCGCAACCCTGCTCAACGGGTTCTCCAGCGGTGAGGAACTGGCCTACGGGCTCGAACTTGCCGAATGCAAGGTGCTGCTCGCCGATGAAGGCCGCGCCGCGCGGCTTGAAGGCCATGCGCATCCGGCAAAGGTGGTGCTGTTCGGCCACGGCAACCTGCCCTCGCAAGGCCTTGCCGCGGCATGGGCCGTGCCGGAAGGCACCAGTGCGGCGATGGCGATGCTTGGCGCACTCGGCCCCGACGACATCGCCACGATCCTCTACACCTCGGGTTCGACCGGCAAGTCCAAGGGCGCCTGGTCCGATCACCGCGGGGTCATCAACGGCGTGATGAACTATGTCGCCCAGAGCGCGATGGCCAAGCTGCTGATCGAAAGCCAGGGCGAGGTGCTGTCCGATCAGCCCTGCGCGCTGGTCGCCGTGCCGCTGTTCCACGTGACGGGCGAAGTCCCGCTGTTCCTCCAGAGCTTCGCCATTGCCCGCAAGCTGGTGCTGATGCCCAAGTGGGATGCCGGACTTGCCATCCGGCTGATGGCCGAGGAGAAGGTCTCCTACTTCGTCGGCGTTCCCCTGATGAGCTACGAGATCGCCAACCATCCCGATCGCGAGAAATACGACCTGTCGGCCTGCAAGAGCTTCGCGGCAGGCGGCGCGCCGCGTCCGGTGGAGCATGTCACCCGCATCAAGGAAGCCTTCCCCGGCGGATTCCCGCTGCTGGGCTATGGCCTTACCGAAACCAACGCGGTCGGCTGCGGCAATTTCAACGAGAACTACCTTGCCAAGCCCGGCTCCACCGGCCGCGCCAGCAAGCCGATGGTCGACCTCGCGATCCTCGATGATCTCGGCAACCCCCTGCCGCAGGGCCGGGTCGGCGAGGTCTGCATCCGCTCGGTCGCCAATTTCCGCGGCTACTGGAAGAACGAGGAAGCCACCAAGGCCGCCTTCACCGCCAACGGCTATTTCCGCACCGGCGATCTCGGCTATCTCGATGAAGACGACTACCTGTTCATCGTCGACCGCAAGAAGGACATCATCATCCGCGGCGGCGAGAACATCTCCTGCATCGAGGTGGAAGATGCGATCTACGCGCACGAGGACATCGGCGAATGTTCGGTCTTCGGCCTGCCCGATGAACGCTTCGGCGAGGTGCCGGCGGCGGTCTACACGATGAAGGAAGGCCGCCCGACGATTAGCCCCGCGGCCTTGCGCGCTTTCCTGCTGGAGCGGATTGCCCCCTTCAAGGTGCCGCTGGAACACCAGATCTGGATTGCCGAGGAAGCCCTGCCGCGCCTTGGCACGCAGAAGATCGACAAACGTTCCGTGAAGGCCCGCTACCTCGAACAGGCGGTCGCGGCGTGATACGACGATGAGTGTCCTCCGATGAGTTCAAGGCGCGTCCCCGGTCAGCGCGCGATCATCGACCGGCGCGCGCTGGCCGAGGAGGTCGAGGCACTCCATGCCGCGGGCGGGGAGCGTGCGCGCCCCGCCATCGTCACCGCCCTGCGCATGGCATTGGACGAGGGGCGCGTGGAACTGGCCCGGCGGCTGGAGGACACCCCGTCCGCCGGGCACGACGTCACGGCCGGCTTCAGCTTCCTGATCGACCAGCTGCTGCGGACCATCCACGATCACGTCACCACGCACCTCTATCCCGTGCCGAACCGCACGCATGCGGAGCGCCTCGCGATCCTTGCGGTGGGCGGATACGGGCGGGCCGAGATGGCACCCCATTCAGACGTCGATGTCGCCTTCATCACCCCCATGAAACGCGCGCCATGGTGCGAGCAGGTGATCGAGGCGATGCTCTACCTGCTGTGGGACCTCGGCCTCAAGGTGGGCCATTCGAGCCGCACCGTCGGCGACACGCTGCGCATGGCGCGCGAGGACCTGACGATCCGCACCGCGCTGCTGGAAAGCCGCCTCGTGTGGGGCGAACAGGCGCTGTATGACGAGCTGCGCGGGCGGTTCTGGAACGAGGTCGTCAAGGGCTCCGAACGCCAGTTCCTGACCCAGAAGCTGGCCGAGCGCGATGCGCGGCACAAGCGCATGGGGGATAGCCGCTATGTGGTCGAACCCAACATCAAGGAAGGCAAGGGGGGGCTGCGCGATCTCCAGACGCTCTACTGGATCGGCAAATATGTCCACCGGGTCGACAACGCCGCGCAGCTGGTCGATGTCGGCCTGCTGACGGCCAGCGAATACAAGACCTTCCGCCGCGCCGAAGGCTTCCTGCTGGCGGCGCGGTGCCACATGCACCTGCTCACCGACCGGGCCGAGGACCGCCTGACCTTCGACCTGCAGCGCCAGGTGGCCGAACGCATGCTGTTCGCCGACCGCCCGGGCAAGAGCGCGGTCGAACGGTTCATGCAGTACTATTTCCTGCAGGTGAAACGGGTCGGCAGCCTCACCGGCGTCTTCCTCGCGCATCTCGACGAGGAAATGGCAAGGAAGCGCCCGCGCACCGGGTTCTTCGCCGGCTGGACCCAGCGGCCGCGCCAGTTCAAGGGCTATACTGTGGAAGGCGGGCGGCTGCGTGCGCCGGGGGACGAGTGGTTCCGTCAGGACCCGGTGCGCCTCATCGAGGTGTTCCAGCTGGCCGAGGCCGAGGGGCTGGAAGTCCACCCCGAAACCATGCGGCAGGCCGGGCGCGATGCCAAGCTGATCGACGGCAAGCTGCGCCGCGACAAGCGGGCCAATGCGCTGTTCCTCGATCTGCTCGCCGGCCGCAAGGACCCCGAAAACGCGCTGCGGTGGATGAACGAGGCGGGCGTGTTCGGCCGCTTCGTGCCCGATTTCGGCCGGGTCAACGCCCAGATGCAGTTCGACATGTACCACCATTACACCGTCGATGAACACACCATTCGCGCCATCGGGCTGCTCAGCCAGATCGAGCGCGGGCAGCTCGCCGCCGATCACCCGCGCGCCACGCGCGAGTTCCCCAAGCTCGCCTCGCGCCGGGCGCTCTACGTGGCTGTGCTGCTCCACGACATCGCCAAGGGACGGGGGGGAGACCACTCGGTGCTCGGCGCGGATGTGGCGCACCGGCTGTGCCCGCGCTTCGGATTGGACGAGAAAGAGACCGATCTCGTCGCATGGCTGGTCCTCCACCACCTCCTCATGAGCCGCACCGCGCAGAAGCGCGATCTCACCGATCCCAAAACGATCGAGGATTTCGTGGGCGAGGTGCAGAGCCTTGAACGCCTGCGCAATCTCGCCATCCTGACGGCGGTCGATATCCGCGCGGTCGGGCCGGGGACGTGGAACAGCTGGAAGGGCCAGCTGCTGGGCGAGCTTTACGATTCCGCGCAGGAGCGGCTGCGCCTCGGCCACAAGGGCACCGGACGCAAGGCGCGCGTCACCGCCAAGAAGGACGCCGTGCAGCGGCTGCTGGGCGAGGCCGACCATCTGGTCGACAGCGTCGGCGCGCTGCTCGGCGATGCCTACTGGATCGCCGAGCCCGAGGACATCATCGCCAGCAACCTCGTGCAATATGATGTCGCGGTGGCGACCGAGGATCACCTCTCGATCCACTGCGAGGTCGACGAGACCCGCGGCGCGACCCGCGTCAATGTCATCGCCGCCGACCACCCGGGCCTGTTCTACCGCATGGCGGGCGGCATCCACCTGGCGGGCGCGAACATCATCGACGCGCGCATCCACACCGCGCGTAGCGGGTATGCGTTCGACAACTTCCTCGTGCAGGACCACAACGGCCAGCCGTTCCGCGAGGACGCGCAGATGGCGCGCATCGCCAAGGGCATCCGCGACGCGCTGCTGGCCAAGGTCGAACTGGTGCCCAAGCTGGCCGCGCGGCCGCTGGCGCACTCACGTGCCAAGGCTTTCGACGTGGCCCCGCGGGTCGGGTTCGACAATGACGCCTCCAATCACTTCACCGTGATCGAGGTCACCGCCCGCGACCGTCCGGCGCTGCTCAACCGGCTGGCCCATGCGCTCTACAAGGCGAACCTGATCGTCCACTCGGCGCACATCACGGCTTACGGCGAGGCGGCGGCGGACACCTTCTACGTCACCGATCTCACCGCCGCCAAGATCAAGGCTCCCGAGCGCCTCGCCGAAATCGAGGCCGCCTTGCTCGCCGCGGCAAGCGACCAGCGCCAGCAGCAGCTCGAACAGGCCTGACACCCGGCGCATGACGGTTGCAATCAGTGGGGCTGAAGCTATGGGCAGCCACCACGATCTGAAGGGGATAAGCCTGTGACGAGCACCGACCGCAGCCGCGCCGCGGGCCGCCGCAGCTTCATCGCCCGTGCGATGCTGCTTGGCTCGGCGGCGCTGTGGCCGGGCATCGCCTATGCCCATGCTGACACCGCCCCCGCCCCCGCCGAACCCGAAGCCGAAGCGCGCAGCACCAGCATCGATACGGCGAACGAGATCCTCGTCACCGGCACCAAGACCCGCGATCCCGAGAACGTCCAGGACGTGCCGATCGCGATCACGGCCTTCAACGAGGCCACGCTGGAGGCCTTCAAGATCCGCGACATTGCGGGCCTGTCGTTCCAGGCGCCCAATGTCAGCCTCGATTCTGTCGGCACCTTCCGCGGCAGCGCCAACTTCACCATCCGCGGTCTCGGCATCAACTCCTCGATCCCGTCGATCGACCCGACCGTGGGCGTGTTCGTCGACGGGGTCTATCTCGGCGTCAACGGCGGGGTGGTGTTCGACCTGTTCGACCTTGCCAGCGTCGAGGTCCTGCGCGGCCCGCAGGGCGTCCTGTTCGGCCGCAATGTCACCGGCGGGGCGGTGGTGATCAACACGGGCAACCCGACCGAGGACTTTCGCGGCAAGGTGCGCGCGGCGGTCGACGGCCCGGTGGATGGCGGCCGCGGCGGCGCCAATTACACCGCAAGCGCCGTGGCCTCCGGCCCGATCATCGAGGATGTGCTGCTGTTCAAGCTCGGCGCGTACTACAACAAGGACGAAGGCTACTTCCGCAACCTTGCGGCCGCCACCATCCCGAACCTGCGCGAAAACCACGGGCGGGCCGAGACCAAGATCCTGCGCGGCGCGCTGGAAGCGCGGCTCGGCGGGCTGACGGTCATGGGCAAGCTCGATTACTTCACCAGCGAAGGCGACGGCGCCTCCTCCCAGAACCGCGGCATCTTCGACAGGAACAGCTTCGATCTCGCGATCGACAATCCCGGCAGCTACGACACCGACATCTGGACCGGCACGCTCACCGCCACGGCGGCCCTTGGCCCCGGCACGATCACCAACGTGTTCGGCTGGCGCAAGTACGACATTGCCACCAGCAATGATATCGACGGGACGACGCTTCCCCTGTTCAATTCCACCACCGGCACCGCGCAGGAGCAGTTCTCGAACGAGCTGCGCTACGCCATCGCCACCGAGCGGCTGGATCTGACGCTGGGCGCGTTCTGGTTTACGCAGGACGTGGCCTATACCGAACAGCGCGCGCTGTTCCGTAACCGGCCTGTGGCCGATCAGCCCCCGCAGTCCTTCGGCGGCGGGCGGCAGGATCACGAGGTGATCGGCCTGTTCGCCAACGCGCAGTACAAGCTGGTCGGAGACCTCTCGCTGATCGCCGGCCTGCGCTGGAATCAGGAGACCAAGGACGCTGCGATCACCTTCATCGGCGCGCGCACAGCCTGCTCCGTCATCGCGGGTACCTGCCCCTTCGGCACCAGCCCCTACCGCCCCGGCATCGAGACCGACGGTTTCCGCGACCGGGTGCGCTTCCGCAACCTTTCGCCCAAGCTCGGCCTTCAGCATGACTTCGGCGACAGCCAGATCTACGGCCACTGGAGCCGTGCCTACCGTTCGGGCGGATACAATTTCCGCATCGCCAACATCGCGATCTTCAACCGCGCGTTTCTCGCCACCGATTCGCTCGGTTTCGACGAGGAGAAGGTCGACAGCTACGAGATCGGCGGCAAGTTCCAGACCGCCGACCGGTCCTTCACCCTGAATGTCGCCGGCTACGTCACCAAGGTCGGCAACATGCAGCGCGAGGTGAACCTTGCCGATCCCGGCGCGGGCGTGGTGCAGAACGTCCTCAACACCGCCGATGCGACGATCCGGGGTATCGAGGCCGAGGCGCGGATGCGGGTTGCGGACGGGCTCGCCTTCACCGCCAACTTCGGGGTGATCGATGCCGATTACGACAAGGTGCTGTTCGACATCTCGGGCGATGGCCGGATCACCGATGCGGACCGCGCGCTGAGCCTGCCCCGGGTGGTGCCCGTCACCTTCGGAGCGGGCCTCATCCATGAACTCGGCCTCGGCGGCGGCGGGAATCTCGTCACCCGGGTGAACTACCAGTACCGCGACCGGGCCGCCTATACCGACGACAACCTTGGGTGGCTGAACGATCTCAGCATGCTGGAGGCGAACGTCACATGGACCACCCCGCTGCCGGGCCTCTCGTTCTCTCTCTATGGCCGCAACCTGTTCGATCAGGTTCAGGAAGGCGGCGACACGCAGGTGCCGTTCGGCGGCCCGCGTTCGGTGGGTGCGGCCAATCAGCGTCCGTTCGGCGCCAACCCGCCGGGGGGGACCTTCTCGCCGCTGATGCGGGGGCGCAACGTCGGGATCGAGGCCGTCTTCGCGTTCTGAGCCGGGGCATCGGCGGCGATCAGCGGAGCAGGCTCAACCCCGCGCGCCGAACAGCGCGGAGCCGACCCGTACGTGGGTCGCGCCGAGCATCACCGCTGTCTCGTAATCGCCGCTCATCCCCATGCTGAGACCGGCAAGGCCGTGGTCTGCCGCCAGTTTTGCCAGCAGGGCGAAGAAGGGCGCGGCTTCGGTGTCGGCGGGGGGGATGCACATCAGCCCGGCAAGCGGAATGGCGGCGGCACGGACCTGATCGAGGAACGCGGGCAGATCGGCAAGTGTGCACCCGCCCTTCTGCGGCTCGTCGCCGATATTGACCTGCACGAAGCACGGGACCTGCCGCCCCGCCTTGTCCATCGCCTTCGCGAGCGCCGTCAGCAGGCTTGGCCGGTCGAGCGAATGGATGCAGTCGAACAGCGCCACGGCTTCTTCCGCCTTGTTCGATTGCAGCTGGCCGATGAGGTGGAGTTCGATATCGGGATGCGCGTCCCTGAGCGCGGGCCACTTGGCGGCCGCCTCCTGCACCCGGTTTTCGCCGAAGACGCGCTGGCCCGCATCGATCAGCGGCTGGATGGCGTCCGCGCCGTGGGTCTTGCTCACCGCGATGAGCGTGACCGAGGAAGTCTCACGGCGGGCAGGCTTGCACACGCGTGCGATATTGGCGCGGACTTCGGCGAGGCGGCTGGCGGCTGTGTTTTCCATGACGGCGCTCTATAGCGGCTGGGTGACGCGCGCAAAGACCCTCCCCCACCTGTGGCTGATCTCGGATGCCCGTAACGATGCCGGGCTTGAGCGGGCCCTCGCCGCGCTGCCGCGCGGCTCGGGGTTGATCTATCGTCACTATCATCTGGATGGGCCGGAGCGCCTCGCCCGCTTCCGCGCGCTGCGGCGGGCGGCGCGGGCGCGGGGGCACAGGATCGTGCTGGCGGATTCGGCGCTGACAGCGCGCGAATGGGGAGCGGACGGGATCTACGGGAGCCCGCGCGCGCTGTGGCCGCGCAGGCGGGGCCTCATTCACCTCGCCACCGCGCATGACATGGCCGAACTGGGGCTGGCGGCGCGGTTGGGCTCGGATGCGGCGCTTCTCTCGCCGGTGTTCCCGACCCGCTCGCACGCCGGTGCGCCGGTGCTGGGGGCGGTGCGGTTCCGGCTGCTGGCAGGGCAGGCGGCGGTGCCGGTAATTGCGCTCGGCGGCATGACCTACGGGCGCGCTCGCGCGCTGAAGTGGCCGCGCTGGGCGGCGATCGACGGGCTTTCCGGTTAGCCGCAGCCCATCCGGGCGGCGAAATCCTCGCTCGCGCGACCTGAAGTCGCATCGCTGCAGCGCTTCAGGCCGTTGTCCGCCCTACGCAGCATCCGTCGTTTATCGCTCTTTCCTTGACCCTGACCGCCCTAGGATTCATGATGTGTTCCGCACAGGAGACACTTGAATGGCCAGCCGCGCGGTTACACCCGCCAAACCCGTCCGCCAGACAGATGCCGAATGGCGCGCCGGCCTGCGCCGGAGCTTGCGCCGCATCGCGCAGATGACGGGGGCGGGGCTGCTGCTGGCGGCGGCGGTGTTCCTTGCGCTGGCGCTGGCAAGCTACACCCAGACCGATCCCAGCCCTTCCACCGCTGCCGACCCGGCCGCGGTGAAGAACTGGATGGGCGCAGCCGGGGCCTGGGCGGCGGACCGGGTGCTGCTGATCTTCGGCCTGCCCGGCGTGCTGCTGCTGCCGCTGCTTTATGTTTCGTCGCGCAAGCTGTGGCGCGACGTGGAGAACGGTGACGCGCCCGAGACCACCGCCTGGTGGATGCCGACCGCGCTGCTGCTGATCGCGATGAGCCTGATCGCCACCGTGCTGGCGCTTGTGTTCGACGGCCCCGGTGGCACCTTGCCCGCGCAGTCGGGGGGGCTGGCGGGACTGCTCGGAGCGGGCGCGATTCAGGCGGTTGCGGCGCGTTTCGGGGAAGCGGCTCAAGGGTGGGTGATCCTCGGCCTTGCGCTCGCCTCGCTTGTAGTGGGGGTGGGCCTGCTGACGCGGATTTTCGCGATCGATTGGCGGGTGCTGATGAGCCTGCCCGAATTTCTGGGCGGCGGGAGCCTTGCGGGGCTGATGCGCCGCCTGCCGCTGCCGGGCCGTGAGCGGGTGCCTGCGCTGGCCTTTGCCGGGTCCGCCGAGGATGACGAGGATGCTCCCGCGCCGCGCCCGCGCCGCCCCGCGAAAGGCGCCGACACCCTTCCCGAACCCGAGGATCGCCCGCGCCGCGCCCCGCAGATCGCCGACCCCTCCACCCCGCCGCGCCCCGCCGCCGCGGCCCGTTCCGCGCAGCGCGACATGTTCGCGCCCTTCAACCTGCCGAGCCTCGACCTTCTGGCCGAACCCCCGGTCGACAAGGGCCCCAAGCTCGACAAGCCGGCGCTGGAACGCAACGCCCGGCTGCTGGAAAACGTGCTCGACGATTTCAATGTGAAGGGCGAGATCACCGCCGTGCGCACCGGACCGGTGGTGACGATGTACGAGCTGGAACCTGCGCCGGGCATCAAGGCCAGCCGCGTGGTGGGCTTGGCCGAAGACATCGCCCGCAACATGAGCGCGATTTCCGCGCGCGTCTCACCGATCCCCGGGCGCACGGTGATGGGCATCGAACTGCCCAATCAGGATCGCCAGACGGTGATGCTGAAAGAGCTCGCCGCCTGCGCCGCCTTTGCCGAGGCGAAGGGGAACCTTCCCATCATCCTCGGCAAGGACATCGCGGGCGAACCGGTGATCGCGGACCTTGCCGCCATGCCGCACCTGCTGGTCGCGGGGACCACCGGGAGCGGCAAGTCGGTGGGGCTGAACGTGATCCTGCTGTCACTGCTCTACCGCTTCACCCCCGCCGAGCTGCGCCTGATCCTGATCGATCCCAAGGTGCTCGAACTCAAGACCTACGACGATATCCCGCACCTGCTCTCGCCGGTGGTGACCGAGCCCGCCAAGTCGGTGCGCGCGCTGAAATGGGCGGTCGAGGAGATGGAACGGCGCTACCGGATGATGAGCGCGATCAGCTCGCGCAACATCAATTCCTTCAACGAGAAGGTCAGCGCCGCGATCGCCAAGGGCAAACCGCTCGGCCGCCGGGTGCAGACCGGCTTCGATCCCGAGACCGGCGAGCAATTGTTCGAGGAGGAACAGCTCGATTATCAGCCGCTGCCGCAGATCGTGCTGATCGTCGACGAGCTGGCCGACCTTATGGTCACCGTCGGCAAGGAGATCGAGGTGCTGATTCAGCGCCTCTCGCAGAAGAGCCGCGCGGCGGGCATCCACCTCATCATGGCGACCCAGCGGCCTTCGGTCGACGTCATCACCGGCGTCATCAAGGCGAACCTGCCGACCCGCATCAGCTTCAAGGTGACGAGCCGCATCGACAGCCGCACCATCCTCGGCGAACAGGGTGCGGAACAGCTGCTCGGCAAGGGCGACATGCTCTACAAGCCGAACACCGGGGCGATGGTGCGCGTCCACGGGCCGTTCGTCTCCGACGAGGAGGTCGAGGCGGTTGCCGATCACTGGCGGGCGCAAGGCGCGCCGACCTATGTCGACGCGGTCACCGAAGAACCGGAAGAAGGCTTCGGCTTCGGTTTCGAGGACGATCTCACCGCCTCGGACAACCCGGAGGAGCGCAAGTACCGCCAGGCCTGCCAGATCGTGTTCGAGAACCAGAAGGCGTCCGGCAGCTGGCTCCAGCGCCAGATGGGCGTGGGTTACAACACCGCCGCCAAGTGGATCGAGCGGATGGAGGAGGACGGCTTCGTCGGCCCCGCCAACCACGTCGGCCGCCGCGAGATTTACCGCGACAAGGACGGGAATCCGTTGTGATTTCGACCACCTGACGGTGGCGCAGACCCCCCACCCCGCCTCCCCACCCGGCCACCAATGGTACACCACGATATGGTGGCCGGGTGGGGAGGCGGGGTGGGGGATCTGCATCGTGCGTCAGCGCGACCGCCAACATTGATGCATTTCGGCAACGTCTTCAAACTGACATAAGTTCTTCATTGAAACTTAATTTGACGGTCGCGGCATCGTCACCAAGCGCTGCCACGGGCGAGGCCTCTCTCATGCAACAGGGAAGCCCCAACATGACCCGCACCTCTCTCCCCCGCGTCTCGCTGTTCGCGCTTGCCGCGACGCTCGTGGCCGTGCCGCAGATCGCCTTCGCGCAGGACACTGCCCCCGAGCCCGAAGCCGAACGCACCTCGGGCAACGAGATCATCGTCACCACCCAGAAGATCGAACAGCGCGCACTGGATGTGCCGATCACCATCTCGGCGCTGCGCGGAGAGCGCATCCGCGAGCTTGGCGTGACCGATCTCGACGAGCTGTCCTATTACACCCCCGGCCTCCTCATCCAGGAACAGAGCGCCAACAACCCTGGCGTCGTCATCCGCGGGATCACCTCCGACAGCGGCTCGGCGCAGGAAGGCCCGCGCGTTACGCTCTACTACAACGGCGTCGACATCTCGCGTTCGCGCGGGTCCTATCAGGCGATCTACGATCTGGAGCGCGTCGAGGTCATCAAGGGGCCGCAGGCGACCCTGTTCGGCACGGCATCCGCAGTGGGCGCGATCAGCCTCGTCTCGGCCCGCCCGCGCGAGGGCTTTTCGGCCGAGGTGCGCGGCGGCTTCGGCAACTTCGACCAGACCATGCTGGGCGGCTTCGTCAACCTCGGCAACGACCGCATCGCCGCACGCATCGCGGGTGAGTGGCGCACGCGCGACGGCTATGTCGAGAACCTCAATCCCGCCCAGAGGGAGGAGCTCTACGCACAGGACCAGCTCGGCCTGCGTGCCTCGCTGCGCTTCACGCCGTCGAGCGACTTCACGCTCGACGTGATCGCCACCTACGACCAGCAGCGCAACGGTGGCACGCCCTTCATCTCGGCCGCCTTCCCGGCCTCCGCCAGCTCCCCGGGCGGCCTGCGCAATGCCTTTGTCGCCGCCAACCTGGGCGGCAATCCGGCGGGCGCAGCGGCGCTGGGCGATGACCAGCTCGGCCTCAACCGCGAGGTCTACGATCTCAACATCACCGCCGAATACCGCTTCGCCGACGAATGGACCTTCACCACGGTCAACGGCTACCGCGAGTTCGACAGCCGCGAGCTGTTCGACGCCGACGGCACCGCCGCGCCCTATCTCGAATTCGCCGAGATTGCCGATGGCTGGCAGGTCAGCCACGAGGGGCGCTTCACCTATGCCGGCACCAACCTGCGCGGCAGCGCGGGCTGGAACCTGTTCATCGAGGACGGCCGCCAGAACGTGCCCTTCGCCACCGAGGAAGGCGTGTTCATCTCCTGCCTGACCGGCGCGATTCCCGGCATCGCCTGCATCGCCCCCAACGGCAGCGCGCCCTCGCTCGGGGCCACTGCGGCGCTGACGGGCGGGGCGCGGACCGCGATCCCCTATGCCTCGTTCTTCGAGAACCAGGGCCGCAACGAGGCCTATTCGGTGTTCGCCGACGTCAGCTGGACCCCGTTCGACGCGCTCGAGCTGACCGCGGGGCTGCGCTATATCGACGAATACCGCCGTTCAGGCTTCCGCGCGCAGGTGCCGGTGCCGCAGCTTCCCGCACTTTTGCCCGCCCCGCTGCGCGACGCGCTGCTCGGCGCGCTGCCGAGCCTCGCCGTCTCGCTGATCCCGGGGCAGGTCGACACGCAGGGGCGGACCCTGACTGCCGACGAGAATTTCTCGGCGTGGCTGCCGCGCTTCAACGCGCTCTATCGCGTCAGCGACGACGTGAATGTCTATGCCACAATCTCCAAGGGTCGCCGCTCGCCGGTCGTGCAGGTCAATGCGCGGCGTGACGGCACGCAGGCGGTGGCCAACCGCTTCGATGTCGCCGAGGAAATCGTGTGGAACTACGAAGGCGGGATCAAGCTCGCCTCCGGCCCGGTGTCGGCGGCGCTGGGCGTCTACTACCAGGTCTACGACAACTTCCAGGTCAGTGTGCCGAGCACGACCAACCCGGGGACGTTCGAAACCCGGAGCGCGGGCAGCGCCAGCAATTTCGGGATCGAGGGCGAACTCGCGGTCGATCTGACCGACTGGCTCAATGTGTTCGGCAACTTCAACTACATCGATGCCGAGATCGACCGCGATCCGGGCAACGGCAACCTTGCCGGTTCGCGCTTCCGCCTGCAGCCGGAATGGCAGGCCTCGGGCGGGTTCACGGTCGATTACGACTTCGGCGGGGGACGCTTCTTTGCCACGCCGAGCATCACGCACCGCAGCACGATCTTCTTCCAGGTGCCCAGCACCGCGCTGCTTTCGCAGGGTCCGGTGACGCTGGTCAACGCGCGCGCCGGGGTGAGCTTTGCCGACGAGCGCTACGAGATCGCCGGCTTCGTCCGCAATGCCTTCAACGAGGACTTCCTGCTCGATGCGGGCAACACCGGCGGGGCCTTCGGCATCCCGACCTTCATCCCGGGCGAGCCGCGCTTCTACGGGGTGGAAGTGACCGCGCGGTTCTGAGGCGGGCGCTGCCTAGCGCAACATGATGGCGGGCGGGGGAGGCAGCTCCTCCGCCCCTTGCGCAGGCGCATCGCGCTCGGCGATCTCGGCAGGGGTGAGCGGGCGGAAGCGGATAGCCACCGGGGTGAAGCTGCCGTCCTCACGCTGGCGGATCGTCACGATCCCGCGCTGGTCGCGGTTGCGCAAGCCCTCCTCCAGCGCGGCTGCGCGCTCCTGCCCGATGTAGAGGCGGCCGCGCGTCAGCCCTTCCCAGCCATAGACGCCGTCCTGCTCGGCCCGGACCGGGTGGCCGCACGCCGCATCGCCCGCGACGGGCGTGACCCGCGCGAGTGCGGGTGCCTCGCCTTCAAGGCACAGGGCGTCCCACGGCGTGCCGCTGAATTCGTCGATCCCCGGCCAGTCATAGCTGAACTCGACATAGTGCCCGCGCAGGTAATCGCGCGGATCATAGCCCTGGATCGGCACCTCCCATTCGGTGCCGGTGTGCCAGGTGCGGTCGCTCTGCGCCCACAGGGCGGCGAGGCCGAGGACGGGGAGGACCACCGCGGCAAGACGGGCGGCGCGGATCATGCCTCACCTTCCGTTTGGCGCGGGGCGAAGCGTTTGGAGACCCGCACCGCCGCCCATGCCACGCCAAGGATCATCAGCCCGGCAAGGATCAGCCCGAAGCCGCTCGTCAGCAGATCGGCGGCGAGTTCGAAGCTGAGGATGACGAGGCGCAGCGCGATGACGCCCACGGCCAGCTGGAACACGCCGCGCCACTGCGCGGCGAGCGCGGCGGCGGCGATCCCGGCCCACAGCGCGAAGAACAGCAGCGCGGCGGGGACGGTGTGATCGTCGACCACATAGCCGAGCGCCAGCACCAGCCCGGCCCCGGCGATGATCGCGCCCGCCATCCGCCCGGATACGCCGGGCCGCGCTGCGGCCAGAGCCAGCCCGGTGAGCAGCGCCACCGCCCCGCTCGCGAAGACAGCGCTGCCAGTGGCGAGGAAGCCGTCATTGCCGAACTCGCCCGCACTGGCGAGAGCGCAGGCGAGCGAGGCGAGGCCCACCGCATAGGCGAGCGCGAGCTGTTCCGTTCGCCGCCAGAAATCGGGCCGCACGCTGCGGGCGCGCAGCCATCCTCCCACCACCGCGAGCGCCACCGGCAGGGCGACCACCGCGCCGAGCCACGCGAGCCACACGATCCCCGGATCGCGTGAGGCTCCATAGCCGGTCATGGCGCTGGCATATTCCCAAGCCGTCCACACCGCGCCGCCGAGCACCGCCAGCGCGGTCGGCCAGCTCCGTCCCGTCAGCAGCAGCAGCGGGAAAAACAGCGCGAACCAAAGCGCCAGCGGCTGCCACAGCGGCGAGGAGGTCTGGTAGACCTGACCGAGATGCCCGAAGAAGGTGAGGCCGAGCGCGGCGGTGATGAACACCGCCGCCTCGACCGCCCACGGCGATTTCGCCGCGAGCCGGTCCTCCCGCGAGAACACCAGCGCCAGCAATCCGGCGATCAACGCCAGATGCACGCCAAGGCGCACAAGCCCCGGGATATCCTCCCAGTTCGCCGCCACCACCGAGACGAAGCCGAGCCCGATCGTCAGCGCGCCGATGCCCCACACGGCCCACAGGGCCAGCGGTTTTGCGTGAGCGGCCTCGAAGGCGAGCAGACGGTCGCGCGTCGCGGCGTCGATGACGCCAGCTTCATGCCATCGGGCGATCTTGCGCGCGCTCATCAGGCCAGCCTAGCCGCTGGCGAAGCGCCCCGCAATCGCGGCTTACTTCGCCTCGAGCTCGGCCTTGGTCAGGACGGTCATGGCCTGCACCTTGGCGGCGTTGGCCTGCATCGCTTCCTGCGGCATCGCCACCATCCCGACGCGGGCGAGCGGGCCGTCCTTGGCCCAGCTCTTGACCCATTCCTTCATGAAGTCCTCAAGCCCCGGGATCGCGCGCATGTGCGCCTTCTTGACGTAGACGTACAGCGGCCGGGCACCCGGATAGGCGAAGCTGGCGATGTTGTCGTAGGTCGCAGGCACGCCGTTCATCGGCAAGTCCTGGATCTTGTCGAGATTCTCCTCGAGATAGGAGAAGCCGAAAACGCCCACCGCCTTGGGATTGCCGACGATCTTCTGGACGATCAGGTTGTCCTGTTCGCCCTGATCGACATAGCCGCCGTCATCGCGCACTTCGGTGCAGATCTGCTTGTACTTGTCCTCGTCGCTGTCCTTCAGCGCCTTCATCGCCGGGTCCTTCTTGCACCCGACTTCGAGGATCAGTTCCTTGAGCGCATCGCGCGTGCCCGAGGTGCTGGGCGGGCCGTAAACGAGGATCGGATCGGCGGGCAGCGCCGGGTCCACATCCCTCCAGGTCTTTGCCGTCTGCGGCTTGCCATAGGGCTGCGCGGCGAGCGCCTTGTAGACCGTCTCGGGCGACAGGTTCAGCATGATCCCGCCCTTGGCCGAGGCGAAGGCGATCCCGTCGAGCCCGACCTGCAGTTCGATCACCTCGTCGACCTTGTTCGACGCGCAGGTGTCGAATTCGGCAGGCTTCATCCGGCGCGAGGCGTTGACCATGTCCGGGGTGTTGGGGCCGAGGCCGGAACAGAACAGCTGGATGCCGTTGCCCGTCCCGGTGGATTCGATCAGCGGCGAGCGCATGTCGGGGAACGAACGCGCGAAATTCTCCGCGACCAGCTTGGCGAAGGGATAGACCGTCGATGAGCCCACGGCGTGCACCGACTGCGCTGCCGAACCGCCCCCAGCGTCGCAGGCGGTGAGGGTCGCGGCGGCAAGCGCGAGGGCGGTGCCGGTCTTGATGAAGGCGGTGATGCGGTGAGCCATGAATGATCCCGATGGGCACGAATGAAACTCCGGGCCCCCTGCCCGGCGACCGGCGCCTAGGATGGTTTCATGACAGGATTGTGACTGACCGTCAGTCCTGACGGGCCCGCTCCCCAAGGGGGGTTAAGTGAAAACCCCTAAGAGAAGCGCAACTTTATGAGAACAAGGCAAATTTTCTTCACGGCGCTGGAAGCGGCTTAACAGCATCGTAAGGGCTTGCATGCTAGCCACAGGCCCATGGCATTCCTGCGCCTCCTTTTCCGGGTCGGTATGGGCGCCGTGATGCTGGCGTTGCTGGCTGCCCGGCCGGCAGCGGCGGACGATCACACGGTGCCCAGCTTCGCGCCCGCGTGCCACGCGGCGACCGACGCTGCCGTGGACGCGGCGGCGCTGCGCTCGCGCGCAGGCTGGACCTGCGATCTCGGCAAATGGCGCGCCGACGTGCCCGCAGTGTGGCTGCGCTTCGAGGCGGACAGCTGGAAAGGCGAGAAGCTGCCGCGTTGGTTCTTCACCCGCAACGCGCGTTTTGCCTCGATCACCTTCCACGCCATCGACAACGACGGCAAGGTCCGCACCCGCCGCCTGACCGAAGCGGACGGCACGCCCTTCCCGGCGGGTCCGGTGTTCCAGCTGCCCTTGCCCGCAATCACCGACAGCACCACGCTGCTGCTCGCCCGGATCGAGCATCCGCATTCGATCCCGCTGGTCACCGAAGCGCGCATCACCCATGATCCGGGCAGGGCCGAATGGTCGCAAATCGACATGATGCTGCTCGCCTTCGTGGCGGGCATGCTGGTGCTTCCACTGCTGTTTGACATCAGCTTCTTCGTGGTGCTGCGCGAACGCTTCGTGGTGCTGCACGCGGCGATGGTCACCGGGATGATGATCTACGTGCTGACCGCAGGCGGGCTCGCCTCGGCCTTCGTCACCCTGCCGGTGCCGGTGATGGCGGTGCTCGCACCGCTATCATGGGCGGTCGGAGCGGGGATTTCCGCGCTGTTCCTCGCCGCCTTCCTCGAACGCGGGGCGCAGTCGCGGCTGATGCGCCGGGTGACGGTGGCGACCGGCTGGTTTACGATGATCGTGCCCGGCTTCTTCGCCCTGCAGCTCGATGCCACCCAGCCTTACGACGACGTCGGCTATTTCGTCACTTTCCTGCCCTGCATCGTGGTCATCACCGCCGCAGTGATCGAGGCAGTGGCGCGCGGGAGCCGGTCGGCACGGTACATCGCGGTCGCCTGGCTGCCGATCATCACCGCATCGGTCGAACGCCTGCTGCGCGGGCTGGGCTGGCATGTCGGCCCCTCCAGCCTCGACCAGATGCTGTATGTCGCGGTCGGGATCGAGGTGGTGGTGATCAGCCTCGCCATCGCCGACCGCTTCCTCGCCCTGCGCCGCGAGCGCGATGCGGCGCTGACCGAGGCGAAGATGCTCGAACAGATCTCGACCCGGGATTCGCTGACCGGGTTGATGAACCGCCGCGCCATCGAGGCGCGCTTCGACGAGTTGCTGGCGCAGGGCTTCGATACTTTCGCGCTGGTCGATCTCGACCGCTTCAAGGCGATCAACGACCTCCATGGCCACCAGGTCGGCGATGCCGCGCTGGTCGCCTGCGCGAGCGCGATCCGCTCCTCCGGGGATCGCGATGCGGTGGCGGTGCGCTTGGGCGGCGAGGAATTCGTGGTGCTGCTGCGCGGCCCGCGCCCGCTCGAACGCGCCGAGGCGCTGCGCCGCGCGATCCCGATGCGGATCGCCAAGGAGGTGCCGGGGCTCGACCTGCCGGTCACCGCCAGCATGGGCGTGGTGGTGCTGGGGGATGGGGCGCATCACAAGATGGCCTTCGCCGATCTTTACGCCCGCGCCGATGCGCTGATGTACGAGGCCAAGGCGAGCGGGCGCAACCGCCTGGCCTATGAGCGCCTGACCCTGTTCCTGAGCGCGCCGGTAGGGCGGAGTGCTGGCGAGGGGCGCGAGGGGCAGGCGGCTTGATGTGTTCGCGGTCGCGCTGGCGCGCGGTCTGACCCCTACAGGAACCCCGCCAATACCTCGGGCCGCACCCGCGCCAGCCGTCCGGTCGTTTTGTCGAGCATCGCCCAAGTGGTCGCCGCGCTGACGAGGCCCTTGCCGGCAGCGTCGGCGAACTCCACGCGGCGGAGCGACTTTGCGCCTCGGGCAGGGCCTTCGATCCATGTCGTCGCGGTCACTTCCGCGCCTTCGGACACGTTGCCCCGGTAATCGATCTCGTGCCGCACCACGACCCAGAAGAACGCCGCGCGATCCTCAGGCCGCGCGGCCGCGTCCCAGTGGGCGGTCGCCATGTCCTGAATCCACTGCACCCACACCGTGTTGTTGACATGGCCGAGTTCGTCGATGTGCTCGGGCGCAGCGGTGAAGGTGCGGGTGAAGCGGTTCACTTCGCGTCCGTGTTCGGCGCCATCCCCATCTGCCACAGGATGAAGGCGAACTCCTCCGCTGTCTCCTTCAGGCTGTTCCAGCGCCCTGACTGCCCGCCGTGGCCTGCGCCCATGTTGGTCTTGAGAAGCAGCAGGTTGTCGTCGGTCTTCAATTCGCGCAAGCGGGCGACCCACTTGGCGGGCTCCCAATAGGTCACGCGCGGATCGTTGAGGCCCGCCGTCACCAGCAGCGGCGGATAGGCCTTGGCGGTCACCTGATCATAGGGCGAATAGGCGAGCATGTAGGCGAAGGCCGCCTTGTCGGTGATCGGATTGCCCCACTCCTGCCACTCGCCCGGGGTGAGGGGGAGCTTCTCGTTGAGCATGGTGTTCACCACATCGACGAAGGGCACATGCGCGACGACCGCGCCATATTGCGCCGGGTCCTGGTTGATGATCGCCCCCATCAGCTCGCCGCCCGCCGAACCGCCGCTGGCGGTGACCTTGCCTTCGGCCGTGTAGCCCTTGGCGATGAGGCCGCGGCCGACATCGACGAAATCGTTGAAGGTGTTCATCCGCTCGAACAGCTTGCCCTGCAGATACCAGCGCCGCCCGAGATCGTCCCCGCCGCGGATGTGCGCAATGGCATAGGCGAAGCCGCGATCGACGAGGCTGAGGCGCGTGGTCGAAAAGCCCGGCGGGATGGCATAGCCATAGGCGCCATAGGCATAGAGGTGGAGCGGCCCCGGCCCCTCGATGCCAGCCTGCTTGAGGATTTCCGCCCGGTCGCGGCGCATCAGCACACTGACCGGCACCTGTGTCCCGTCCCGCGCGGTGACCGTCAGCCGTTCGGAAACGTAGAGCGCAGGATCATACCCGCTCGGGATTTCCTGCGTCTTGAGGGTCGTCAGCTTGCCGGTCTTGACGTCGTAGTCGTAGACCGTGCCCGGCGTCACCATCGACTGATAGGAGAGCCGCAGCGTGCTGACATCATATTCGGGGTTGTTGGAAAGGCCCGCGGTGTAGCTCGGCTCGGGGAAGGTCACCGGGGTGATTTTCGCCGGATCGCCGTATTGGCGCAGCTGGATCTGGTCGAGGCCGTTCAGGCGCCCTTCGGTGACGAAGAAGTCCTTGTAGAGATCGAAATCGGTCAGATAGAAATCGTCCGATCCGGGGATCACCGTCTGCCAATCCCCCGGCGTCTCCAGCTTCGCCTTGGCGAGGCGGAAGTTGATGTGATCGTCGTTGGTCCACACCCACAGCTCGCCATCACGCACGTCGACCGAGTATTCGACGCCCTTCTTGCGTGGGCGCACGAGGATCGGCGTCGCGGTCGGATTGGCGGCGGGGACGAGGCGCACCTCGCTCGTCTCGTTGTCGCCGGTGGCGATGATCAGCCAGTCTTCCTGCGCCGACAGCCCCGTGCCGACGCCGAAGGATTCGTCCGCTTCCTTGTAGAGCGTGATGTCACTCTCCACCGGGGTGCCGATGACGTGGAGCTTGGCCTCCAGCGTGCGCCACTCCTCGGTCGAGGGGCCATAGACCAGCGCGGTGTCACCCGCGACCCAGGTCAGCCCGCCGCGCAGGTTCTCGATCACGTCGGGCAGGTGCTCGCCGGTAGCGAGGTCCTTGATCCGCGCGGTGTAGCGTTCCGAGCCCGAGGTGTCGGTGGCATAGGCAAGGAAGCGCCCGTTCTGGCTGACCGAGGCCGCGCCGAGGCTGAAGTACTCCTGCCCCTCGGCAAGCGCGTTCTCGTCGATCAGGAGCTGCGCCTCACCGCCGGCAACGGGCTTGCGATAGTGCTTGCGATACTGCGCCCCTTCCTCGAACTCGGACCAGTAGAGGTAGTCGCCGTCCTTCTGGGGCACGGTCGAATCGTCCTCCTTGATGCGCGCCCGCATCTCGGTGAACAGCGCCTCGGTGAAAGCCGCCTGCCCGCCCATCTTGGCCTCGAAATAGGCGTTCTCGGCCTTGATGTGGGCGAGCACATCCTTGTCGTCCACGGTCGGGTAGGACTTGTCGTAGAGCCAGTCATAGGGGTCTTCGACCGTGATCCCGTGCACGGTGTAGGTGTGCGGGCGCTTTGCGGCGACGGGGGGCTCGATGTCGGTCTTGGCAGACGTGGTCACGCGTGCAGAATCCTCTCGGGTCTCGGCCATGGCGGCCGGTGCAAAGGTGGTGGCGGCAAGTGCGGTGGCAAGAGCCAAACGGCTGATCGGGCGAAGCATGGTCGAATAAGTCCCTGTGGCGGCCCGGTCTCTGGCGCGGGTGGAAAGACGCGCGCGCAGGGCCTATGATGGCTGTTCTAGTGACACAATCCTGCGCGGCAAGCCTCGCGCCATCGCCAGAGGATCGACGAAATGCTGATGTCCACCCATGAAGCCCGCCTTGCCGCCTTGCGCGAGGAGCTGAAGCGGCGCGGGCTCACCGCCTTCGTTGTCCCCATCTCGGACGAACACATGAGCGAATATGTCGGCGACTACGCCCAGCGCCTCCACTGGCTGACCGGCTTCGGCGGCTCGGCGGGCTTCGCCTGCGTCACGCTCACCCATGCCGCGATCTTCGTCGACGGCCGCTACACCGTGCAGGTCCGGGAACAGGTCGACGGGAATCTGTTCGAATACCGCGCAATCCCCGCCGATTCGCTCGCCGGGTGGCTGGCCGAGGTCTGCGAGAACGGCGCGCGCATCGCCTATGACCCGTGGCTCCACACCTGGGGCTGGGCCGAGGCACTGGAGGGGGCGCTTGCCCCGAAGGGCATCGCGCTGGTGCCGGCGGCGGGCAATCCGCTCGACGCGGTGTGGGCCGACCAGCCCGCCCCCTCGCCCGCCATCGCCATCCCGCATGACGCGGCGCTGGCGGGCCGGTCCTCGGCGGACAAGCGCGCAGGCGTGGCCGACTGGCTGGCGCGCGAAGGCCATGATGCCGTGGTCATCCCGGCGCTGGACTCGGTCGCCTGGTTGCTCAACATCCGGGGGAGCGATGTCGCCCGCACGCCCGTCGCGCTGTCCTATGTCGTGGCCCGCAGGGATGGCAGCGCCGAGCTGTTCATCGCCCCCGAGAAGGTGACGCCCGAGCTGGTCCGCCACCTCGGCAATGCGGTGACGATCCGCGACCGGGCGGCGTTCGAGAGCGCACTGGCCGGCGAATTCGCGGGGCAGAGCGTCGCTCTCGATCCCGATTTCGCGGTCGCGGGGATCGCGCAGGCGTTGAAGGCAGGCGGGGCGCGGTTCGCCTTCCGGCAGGACCCGACGATCCTTGCCAAGGCGATCAAGAACCCGGCCGAACAGCAGGGCCAGCGCGATGCGCAGGCGCGCGACGGGGCGGCGATGGTCAAGTTCCTGCGCTGGCTGGAGATCACCGCGCCCTCGGGCGAGATCGACGAACTCGCCGCCGCCGCGCGCCTTCAGGCGTTCCGCGAGGAGGACGCCGCGCTTAGCGACCTCAGCTTTGAAACCATCTCCGCCGCCGCCGGGCACGCCGCGCTGCCGCACTACAAGGTCGACGAGGACAGCAATATCCCGATCCCGCCTTCGTCGATCTACCTCGTCGATTCGGGCGGGCAATACGCCGGTCAGTCCGGGAGCGGCACCACCGATATCACCCGCACCGTCTGGGTCGGGCCGGGAGAGCCGACCGCCGAAATGCGCGATCGCAACACCCGCGTGTTGAAGGGCCACATCCAGATCGCCCGCGCGGTCTTCCCGCAAGGAACGGCAGGGGGCCAGCTCGATGTGCTGGCGCGGCAATATCTGTGGGAGGCGGGGGTCGATTACGCCCACGGCACCGGCCACGGGGTCGGCAGCTTCCTCAGCGTGCACGAAGGCCCGCAGCGTATCGCCAAGCCCAGCGGCGGGCAGGCCGGGACGGGGCAGGAATTGCACGCCGGGATGATCCTCTCGAACGAGCCGGGCTATTACAAGCCGGGCGCTTTCGGAATCCGCATCGAGAATCTGGTGCTGGTCGAGGAACGGGAGATTGCAGGGCAGGAGGGGCGGTATCTCGGCTTCGAGACGCTGACCTTCGTGCCGCTGGACCGGCGACTGATCGAGAAGGCCCTGCTGACGGCCGAGGAAGTCGCATGGGTCGATGCTTACCACGCCAAGGTGCGCGAGGTGCTTGCCCCCCGGCTGGCGGGCGAGGATCTGGCGTGGCTGGAGCGGGAAACCGCGCCTCTCTAACCCCCCCCGCCCCGGGTCAAGCCCGGCACAGGCAGAAGGTTGCCTGCTAGACTGAACGAACTCGGCCCGTCACCGGACGGGCCGCAAGGGCGAACGCCCGCCCGCAGGCGCCTGGAGCCGGGCGCAGTCCGGCGGAAGAACGGCGCCGAGGACTGCACGCCGGAGGGCGTGCAGCACGCAAGAGCGCCTTGTTGGAAACCTGATGTTCCTGTAATGTTCTCCCATCGATTCGCATTATCTGGGAGGAATACACATGATCGGCTACGTCACCCTCGGCACCAACGACCTGCCCCGCGCGGCGGCTTTCTATGACGCGATCGCCGCGCATTTCGGCGTCGGGCGGATGATGGAGTTCGACAGCTTCATCGCGTGGGGGCAGTTCGGCGGCGCGCCCGGCATCGCGGCGACCCTGCCCTTCGATGGCGCGCCCGCCACCGTCGGCAACGGGGTGATGGTCGCGCTCGAGGTGAAATCGCCCGAGCAGGTCCACGCGGTCTACGACACCGCGATGGCGCATGGCGGCACCTGCGAAGGCGCGCCCGGTCCGCGCGGCGACGATGGGTTCTATGCAGGCTATTTCCGCGATCCGGACGGCAACAAGCTGAACGCCTATTGCATGGTGCCCAAGGACGCCGCCCCGGCATGAGCGCGGCGCGGCTGGAGGAACGCTTCATCCATCTCGGGCTGGGGGCAAGGGCGGTGGAACAGCCGCCCTTCACCGGCATGGACTGGTACGAAGCCTATGGCGCGCGCCATGGTGCGGACGGGGCGGAAGGGCGGTTGGTGTCGCAATACATCTTCACCGAAAGCTGGGCCGCGTGGGAGATGCACCCGGCGGGCGACGAGGTGGTGATCTGCGTTGCGGGCGCGATGGTGCTGGTGCAGGAATTTCCCGATGGGCGGGTGGAACGGACACCGCTCGGCCCGGGCGAATATGCGATCAACCCGCCCGGCGTGTGGCACACCGCCGACGTGCCCGAAAGCGCAACCGCGATCTTCATCACCGCCGGGGAGGGCACGCAGCACAGGGCGCGATAAGGTGCTCGTCCTCTCCCCCGTCCCACGCCTGTCCTGCAAGGGTCTTGCCCGGTTCAGACCCGGTCTTGACCCCTTGCAGACCCCCGCCAGACCCCCGGCAAAACCAGTGTTTCACGTGAAACATCGCCGCCTCACGGGCGCGGCAAGGGTCAGCGCATCAGCCCGCCGATGAGGTTCCTGACGAACCGCCCGACGATCGGCCCGGCGAGGTCGGTTGCGATCGATCCGGCGGCTGAGGTCACCCCCGAAGCGATCGGATTGGCGCGCGATTTCTGCCCCGTGATCTTCGAGGCCGCGACCGCCGCCGCTCCGCCAAGCGCGACTTTTGCGCCCTGACTCAAGGCCTTACCCCAAAGGCTCGGGCTCTTGCGCGCCTGCCCGCGCACGGTCTCTTCGCCCTCTGCCGCGACCTGCTCGGCGGTGGCGGCGGCATCGGCGGCCTTGGCGGCGAGGACTTCGGCCGCGCTCTCCCGGTCGACGCGTGTGTCGTACTTGCCTTCGACGGGGCTAATCGACTGAATAATCGCCCGTTCCTTCGGTGTCACCGGCCCCAGCCGTGACCGCGGCGGCTTGATCAGCGTGCGCTCCACCACGCTCGGCGCCCCGTCCTGATCGAGGGTGGAAACCAGCGCCTCGCCAGTTTTCAGCTCGGTGATCGCGCTCGCCACATCGAGCTTCGGGTTGATCCGGAAGGTCTCTGCCGCCGCCTTGATCGCGCGTTGGTCGCGCGGGGTGAAGGCGCGCAGGGCATGCTGCACCCGGTTGCCCAGCTGACCGGCAACTTTGTCAGGAATATCAATGGGGTTTTGCGTCACGAAGAACACGCCCACACCCTTCGACCGGATCAGCCGCACGACCTGTTCGATGGTGTCCATCAGCGCCTTGGGGGCATCGTTGAACAGGAGGTGCGCCTCGTCGAAGAAGAACACCAGCTTGGGCTTTTCCGGATCGCCGACTTCGGGAAGCGATTCAAACAGTTCCGCCAGCAGCCACAGGAGGAAGGTGGCGTAGAGCTTGGGGCTCTTCATCAGCTTGTCGGCGGCCAGCACGTTGACATAGCCACGCCCCTGCTCATCCACCTTCAGGAAATCGTCGATCTCCAGCGCCGGCTCGCCGAAGAAATGGTCCGCCCCTTGCGCCTCGAACGAGAGCAGCTGGCGCTGGATCGACCCGACAGAGGGCTTGGTGACATTGCCGTATTTGCCTGACAATTCGGCGGAATTCTCGTTCGCCCAAGCCAGCAGCGCGGCAAGGTCGCTGAAATCCAGCAGCAGCAGCCCGTTCTCGTCGGCATGGCGGAAGATGATCTGGAGCACGCCTTCCTGCGTCTCGTTCAAGTCGAGCAGTCGGGACAGCAGCAGCGGCCCCATCTCGCTCACCGTGGTGCGGATCGGGTGGCCCTGTTCGCCATAGAGGTCCCAGAAAATGACCGGATTGTCGGCATAGGCATAGTCGGTGATGCCGAGTTCGGCGGCGCGCGCTTCCAGCCGCGCGGCATGCTTGAAGGTGGGCGAACCGGGCATGGCGATGCCCGACAGGTCGCCCTTCACGTCGGCGACGAACACGGGAACGCCGGCGGCCGAGAAGCTTTCGGCAATGCCTTGCAACGTCACGGTTTTCCCGGTGCCCGTGGCGCCTGCGATCAGCCCGTGGCGGTTCGATCGGCTGAGCGCAAGAACCTGCCGCGATCCGTCGGCGCCCAGCCCCAGGAAGATATCGGTTGCGCTGTCCGCCATCACGTGCCCCTCGTCGTCAATGCTGCGAAGGTGATGTGCAGGGGGCGCGCGCGGCGGTCAAGTTCTCGACAGCGGCGCGGCTTTGGGCCAATGCTCTGGCATCATGGGTTCGCCTGCGCCATTTGTTCTGCTCGATGATGCCCGCACCTCGGATGGCGCGGCCGACGCGTTGCTTTACGAGAACCCGCGCGCGCTGTTCGTGGCGTATCGGCCGGAGGAGGTCGAGCCGGTGCTCGCCGCGGCCGAGGCCGCGCGGACCGCGCAAGGGTGCGCCCTGGCGGGCACGATCGCCTATGAAGCGGGCATGGCGCTGGAGGAGCGGTTGAAGCTCCACGCCGCGGCCCGCAGCGGTGCGACAGGGCCGCTGGTGTTGCTCGGCCTGTTCGATCCCCCGACGCGCATACCCGCTGCCGAAGTCCCCGCATGGCTGGCGGCGCGCGCCGAGGGCCCCGGCACGCTGGGCCCGATGGAGCCGCAGCTCTCGCCGGGCGGCTATGCCGCAGCCTTCGCGCAGCTGCGCGAGGCGATCCACGCGGGCGACATCTATCAGGCGAACCTCACCTATGCCCTTGCCGGGTCCTTTCGCGGAGACCCGGTCGGGCTATACGCCGCGCTGCGGCCAGCGGGGGCGGCGGGCTATGGCGGGCTGATCTTCGACGGCGCACACTGGCTGCTGAGCTTCTCGCCCGAGCTGTTCGTCGCGCTGGGCGGCGCCGAGGCCAAGGTCAAGCCGATGAAGGGCACGCGTCCCCGTGCCGCCTCTCCCGAGGCGGATCGCGCAGCCGCGGAAGAGCTCGCCACTTCGGCGAAAGACCGCGCGGAAAACCTGATGATCGTCGACCTGATGCGAAACGATCTGTCGCGGGTCGCCGAGGCCGGGAGCGTCCGGGTCGACGCGCCCTTCGCGGTCGAAAGCTACCCGACGGTGCACCAGATGGTCTCCACCGTGCGCGCCCGGCTGGCCCCCGGCAGGGGCGCGATGGATCTGGTGCGGGCGCTGTTCCCCTGCGGTTCGATCACCGGCGCCCCCAAGATCCGCGCGATGGAACTGCTGGTCGAGGCCGAGCGCGATGCGCGCGGGCCTTATTGCGGCGCGATCGGGCGGATCGACCCCGATGGCAGTGCGGCCTTCAACGTGGCGATCCGCACCTTGCGGCTCACTCCAATCGAGAACGGCCAGGGCAGCGCGGTGCTCGGGATCGGCTCGGCCATCGTCGCCGACAGCGATGCGATGGCCGAACGGCGCGAATGCGAGGTCAAGGCCGGGTTCCTGCGCCGCGCCGCCCCCGGCCTTGCCGCCCCGGCCTGCGACCTGATCGAGACGATGCGGTTCGAGCCCGAAAGCGGCATTGCCCTGCTCGAACGGCACCTTGCGCGCATGAAGGCGAGCGCGGCGGCGCTGGGCTTCACCTTCGATCGCCATGCCTTGAGGAACCAGATCCAGGCGCTGTGCTTCGAACTCGACGCCCCGGCGAAGGTCCGCCTGATGGTGTCGCGAAGCGGAGCAAGCGCACTTGAAACCGCCCCCTTGCCTGCGCTGACGGCCGAGCCGGTCAAGGTGGCGGCTCTGCCGCATCCGCTCGATCCGTCGGACTGGAGGCTGGCGCACAAGACCTCCGACCGCGGCTTTTACGAGGACGCCCTGATAGCCGCCCGCACCCTAGGGGCCGAGGAGGCGCTGCTGGTGCGGGAGGACGGGCTGGTGACCGAGGGCAGCTGGACGAGTGTGTTCGTGGAAGGTGCGGATGGCGTGCTGCTCACCCCACCTGCGCATCTTGGCCTTCTGCCCGGCGTGCTGCGCGCGGAACTGATCGCCGATGGCAGGGCGCGCGAAGCGGAGGTGAAGCTGGACGACCTTGCGGGTGGCTTCTGGATCGGCAACGCGCTGCGCGGCCTGATGCGGGCGGCGCTCGTCTAGACCTTCGACAGGCCGGGGCCGAACGGTTATGGGGCCCAATGGCTGACATCAAAATCCTCTACGAAGACGGCGAAGCGCTGGTCATCGACAAGCCTTCGGGCATGGCGGTCGACCGCCCGCGCAAGGGCGGCATCTGCCTTGAGGACCACCTTGATCGGCTGAAGCTGGGCTTCCAGCGCGCGCCCGTTGCGGTACACCGGCTGGACACCGATACGAGCGGCTGCCTGCTGCTCGCCCGCAATCCCAAGGCGCTCGCGCGGTTCAACCGGGCTTTCGAGGAGCGGTTGGTGGGCAAGACCTATCTGGCGGTGCTGGCGGGCCGCCCCCAGGGGACGGGGGGTACGATCGAGCTCGCGCTGGCGAAGATCAGCTCGGCCGAGAAGGGCTGGCGGATGATCCCGGCGAAGAAGGGCAAGCCTGCGGTATCGCACTGGGAGCTGGTGGACGAACTCGGCCCGCACAGCCTGATCCGCTTCCGGCCCGAGACCGGGCGCACCCATCAGCTGCGTGTGCACGCGCTGAAAGGCCTTGGCGTTCCGCTGCTTGGCGATCCGGTCTACGGCGCGGGTAACGCCCCGGGGGCGAAGCGCACGATGCTTCATGCCGAGAGCCTCACGGTCACCCGGCCGGGCAAGACCCCGATCGAAGCGCGTGCGCCGCTGCCGGGCGATTTCCGCGCGCTCGGGGCGAGCGATGGATGACGAGGAGCCTCTGACCGCTCGCGCCGTGCGCCTCGCCAGCGAGAGCTTTCTCGCAGGCTCCGGCCCCGGCGGGCAGAACGCCAACAAGGTGGCCACGGAAGTGGAACTCCGGGTCAATATCTATGCCTTGCGCCTGAGCCCGCCGGTGTTCGCGCGGCTGAGGACGCTGGCGGGAGCGAAGCTGGCGGGCAATGGCGATCTGATCGTCACCTCGAAGGCTCACCGCACGCAGGAAGCCAATCGTCAGGATGCCCGCGCGAAGCTCGCCGCGCTGCTGGAGGAGGCGCAAGTCGAGCCCAAGCGGCGTGCCAAGACACGGCTCAACCGCGTCGGCAAGACGGAACGCCTGAAGGTCAAGAAGGTGCGCGGCGCGGTGAAGGCCAATCGCGGCAAGCCGCGCGCCTCGGACTGGTAAGCGAGCCGCCCAAGCCCGCCTTGACTTTTCCCCGTGAATCGGCGAATGGCGCGCCCGTGTGGCGGTGTGCCGGGCCTTCCGGGCGCGCCGCTATTTGCTTTTTTAGCCCTGCGGACAGCAATCGCCGGGCCGACCCAGTTGACAGGAACCCGCCATGGCGAAGCCCACCACCGTCAAGATCCGCCTCGTCTCGAGCGAGGGCACCGGCTTCTTCTACGTGACCAAGAAGAACCCGCGCAACATCACCGAGAAGATGAGCTTCCGGAAGTACGATCCGGTGGCGCGCAAGCATGTCGAGTTCAAGGAAGCCAAGATCAAGTAAGGTCTGGCTCCCGCGCCTGCATCGCCCAATGTGACTGGGAGGCGGCGCGATAATTCATCGACAGTTCAAGCCTGCGTCCTTAGGCGCGTGGGCATGAAAACACCCGTTTCCCCACTTCGCATGGCAGCGCTCGGCCTCGGTGCCGCGGCGCTTGCGCTCGGTCTTGCCCCCGGCGATCCGGCCCGCCTGACCGCGCCCGCCGCCGCTCAGGCCACCAACACCGATCTCGACCGCGTGGTGGGCGCCCTGCGCGCGATCTCGACCATGCAGGCGGATTTCACCCAGACCGACCGGCAGGGCAACACCCTGCGCGGCGTGATGACCCTTAAGCGCCCGGGCAAGATCCGCTTCGACTACGGCAAGAACGCCGACTTCCTCGTCGTCTCCAACGGCAAGTCGCTCTACGTGGTCGATTACGAGGTCAATCAGGTCGAGCGCTGGCCGATCGGCAACTCGCCGCTCGGCGCGCTGTTCGATCCGGACAAGGACGTGAAGCGCTTCGGCAAGCTGGTGCCGACCGCCAATGCCAATGTGCTGAGCGTCGAGGTGCGCGATCCCAAGAAGCCCGAGTTCGGCATGATCACGCTGATCTTTGTCAAGAACGCGTCGGCGCCCGGCGGCTTGCAGCTCACCCACTGGGTGGCGCTCGATGCGCAGAACAACCGCACCCGGGTGAATCTGTCGAATCAGCGGTATGGAGTCGCGGTCGCGGACAGCACATTCACCTTCAAGGATCCTCGCCGCACGGCTCGTCGTCCGGGATGAACGCCCGCTCGACGAGCGGTTGTAGGAAAACGACAGAAACTCACCCATGTTCATGTGAATGAAAGGCAAGACCGGCTAATCATTCTCAACAAGGCGGGCCGAAGGGAGGTTTCCCCCCTGTTGCCCACCCTTCACCAGGGCCTGCCTTGCACAAGCGTGACGAACGCTCCATGGAACCCCCGACCCATCGCCCCCGGGTCGGGGGTTTTTGGTGTCCGGGCGTAATTACCTCTCCCAGCCAAACGCCCTGCGGATGATGGCATAGATCACGTTCTGCTCGATGACCCCCCGCGCGCGCTCCGCACCCGGGCCAGTCGCGAACAGGGCGACGTCTTCTCCCCCATGGGTCTCGCTGCCCAGCGGCACCAGTGCCTGCTGGCGTGCGGTGATGCCGGTTTCTGGCGCGGGACGCGCATGTTCGCCGTCGCCGTCCTCATCCTTGTACAGCGCTCCGGGGCCGTTGGCATAGCCGAGCGTCGTGTAGGGCTTGCCGTCGATCGCGGCTGCGGGCGCGGTGCCGTCGCCCCCATCCTCGCCGCGGCCTGCGGGCGGCACCACCAGTCCGAGAATGTCGTTCCCGCGCCGGGGATAGCCTGCCATGGTCAAGACATGGCTGTGATCGGCCGTCACGATGATCAGCGTCTCGGCCGGGTCGGTGTTGTCGAGCGCCCATTGCACGGCCCGCGCCAGTTCGACCGCTTCCTCGAGCGCATAGCCTGCCTGCCCCGCGTGATGCGCATGGTCGATCCGCCCGCCCTCGACCATCAGGTAGAAGCCATCGGGATCGGACTTGAGCCGGGCGATTGCCTGCGCGGTCATGTCGGTGAGGGTCGGCTCGGAGGAATCCGGTTTGCGGTCGACCATGAAGGTCATGTGACCGGGATTGAACAATCCCAGCACCGGCCTGTCCATCGGCGCGGCGACGAGGTCGGCAGCGGTCCTGACCACCGTCCCGCCGTTCGCCGCGGCCCACCGGGCGGGCAGATCGGCACCCGCATCGCTCCGGCGACCGGCACGGTCCTTGTCCTTGCCGTAGAACACCGCCGTGCCGCCGCCGAGCGCCACGTCGAACTTCGCCTCCGCCAGTTGCAGCGCGATATCCTTGCAGCCCTGACCCTGCTGATCCGCCGGAATGGCGGTATCGCTCTCCCAGTCGCGGTCGGCGGAGCGGGAATAGACGCTCGCGGGGGTGGCATGGGTGATCCGAGTGGTGGTGACGATCCCCAAGGCCAGGCCGCGCTTCTTCACCTCCTCGCCGAGCAGCGGCAGCGGGTGGGCGAGCGCATCGCGGCACACGCCCTTCTCCGCCTCCGGCCCGATGCCGAGCACGCCGATTCGGGTCTTCACGCCAGAATGCATTGCGGTCGCGGTCCCGGCGCTGTCCGGAACCTGCGCGTTGGTGTTGTAGGTCTTGACCAGCGCGACATTGGGGAAGCGTTCAAAACTGAGGGAGTTCTCCTCGCCCGTCTCCCCGCGCTTCTGCCCGTCGTAGATGCGCGCCGCGGTGATCGTGGAGATGCCCATCCCGTCGCCGATGAACAGGATGACGTTCTTCGCCCGCGGTTCCGGCGGCGGGGCAGGCCGCTTGTCCTTGGCCAGCGCCGGGCTGGAGGCAGTGCCGGCGAGCAGCAGGGCGGCGACAAGTAAGCGGGTCATGCGCGGTCTCCGGGAAGCTTGCTGCGCCGTATCGCGCAGCTTTGCGACATGAAAGTGAAAGCTGGAAAACTGCTTCGCACCCCCCTAAGTCCGCCCCCATGCTCACCCCAAAGCTCTCGGTCGCCACCTGGAACATCAACTCCGCGCGCCTGCGTGTCAGCCTGATCGAGAAGCTGCTGACCGAGGCGGCGCCCGACATCCTGTGCCTGCAGGAGATCAAGTGCGAGAGCCACCTCTTCCCCGCAGAGGCGCTGGCAGCATTGGGATACACCCATCAGGCGGTGAGCGGGCAGAAGGGCTATCACGGCGTCGCCACCGTCAGCCGAGTGCCGATCCGCGAGGTCACCCGCCACGATTGGCAGGACAATGGCGAGGCGCGGCACATCGGGGTCGAAGTGGTGGGGCGCGACCTCTTGATCGAAAACGTCTATGTCCCGGCGGGCGGCGATGTTCCCGATCGCGAGCTGAACCCGAAATTCGCCCAGAAGCTCGATTTCCTCGGGCGCATGACCCGCTGGGCCGACACGCTCGATAAGCCGACGCTAATCGTCGGCGATTTCAACATTGCCCCGCTCGAAAGCGACGTGTGGAGCCACAAGCAGCTATTGAAGGTCGTCAGCCATACGCCGATCGAGGTGGAAACGCTGGGCCGGTTTCAGGACGCGCACGGCTGGGTCGATCTCGGCCGCCAGCACATTCCCGCCCCGACCCGCTATTACTCGTGGTGGAGCTATCGCAATCCGGGCTGGCAGGAGAACGACAAGGGTCGCCGCCTCGATCACATGTGGGCCTCGCCAGAGGTGGCGAAGCAGGCACGGGCGCACCGCGTGCTGGAAGCTGCGCGGGCATGGGACCAGCCTTCGGACCATGTCCCACTGATCACGGAGTTTGACCTCTGAGCCGACCTTCGCCCGCCCCGTCTCCTGAGCGCCGTGCCGCGCAGGCGGTTGACGCCTTGCGCCACGGCTGGCCGTTGGCCTTTGAGGGGGGCCCGGTCCTGCTCCCCGTCGAGACTGCCATCGCGCAAGCAGCGACCGCGCCGCGCATGCTGATCTCCGCCGCGCGCGCCGCCACCCTGAAGCTCGCCAATCAGCGCGAGGCGGCTGTCCCCCACGCCCCGGTGCTGATCGCGGGCGGTGAGAACTTCACGATGCGCGATGCCTTGCCGATCGCCGATCCGGCGCTCGATCTCGGCAATCCTCTGAAGGGCCCGTTCAAGGCAGTCAGCCTCGCCTGGGCCGAAACCGCCGCAGCGGCGCTCGAACTGGCACGGATCGCGGGCATTCTCCCGGCCTTTCTGGTCGATCCCGAGGGTGCTGGCGAGGCGGTGCCGGTCGCCGTGTCCGACCTTGCCGCCTACGCCGACGCGGGCGCCTTGCGCATCGTCACCCGCGCGCGCCTGCCAGTCTCGGCCTGCGAAGACGCCGAGATCGTCGCTTTCCGCTCCGCCGCCGACCTGCGCGAGCACGTGGCGCTGATCATCGGCAAGCAGAGCGGCGACACCCGGCCGCTCGTCCGTCTCCATTCCGAGTGCCTCACCGGCGACATTCTCGGCAGCCTCAAATGCGACTGCGGCCCGCAACTCGACGCCGCGCTCCATGCGATGGCGCACGAAGCGCGGGACTCAGGCGGGTGGGGCGTATTGCTCTACATGCGGCAGGAGGGGCGCGGGATCGGGCTCGTCAACAAGCTGCGTGCCTACCGCTTGCAGGATCAAGGCTTCGACACGGTCGAGGCCAACCAGCGGCTCGGCCTGCCCGACGAAGCGCGCGATTTTCCCGTGGCGGCGCGGATGCTGGAGCTGCTGGGGGCGACGACGATCCGGCTACTGACGAACAACCCGGCGAAAGTGCGCGCGCTCGAATCGGCAGGAATCACCGTGAGCGAACGCGTGCCGCACCAGCTCCCCGAAAACCCCCACAACGCCCGCTATCTGGCGACCAAGCGGGATCGCTCAGGGCATTTGCTGATCTAGCGCTGCTCGTACTGCTTGATCCCGCCCGCGATCTTGTTGCCCTGCATCACCACGCGGCTGGCGGTCCAATCGGCGAGGAACACGCTGTTGCGCGACAGGCCGGGGACGAAGCGGGCCTCGTTGTTCACGACCTGAAGCCCGTCTGACGGGTGGAGCAGATCCTCCGCGCCGAGCGCGATGAAGGCCGAGTAGTTCTCCTTGTCGCGGCCCTGAACGAACCAGTTGTCGGCGATCCGGCCGATGCTGCCTGCGGGCAGGTCGATCATGTAGTTGCTCTGACGGCCATTGGCGTCGTCGAAGCTGTTGTTCTCGATGACGACTTCCGCGCTGCGCGCCTTGACGTAGTGCCCGCCCATGCCGCGCTCGAAGCGGCTTTCGCGCACGGTCAGCGATCCGTAATTGCCGATGTAGATCGAATGCGCGCAGCCCGCGGAGTTCTCGCAGGTGCCAAGCCCGGTGAAGGTCGAGCGGGTGATGTAGATGCGCCCCGTCGGGTCGTCGGCGGTGAGGATGCCCTGTTCGCTGTTCTGGAACCGCGCATGGGCAACGTTCAAAGCGCCCCGCTCCAGCCGGATGCCGGCGCCGTTGCCGTCGGGCACCTTCAAGTTGCTGAAGGTGATGCCGCGAATCTCCGCCCCCACGCCGCGCAGCACGAAGGCCGCCTTGCCCTCGCAGGCGCGGGCCATGAAGATCACGCTGCCGGGCTGCGGCGCCTCGTAGACGATCACCCCGCCCTCCTGCACCGCGCATTGGCGATAGGTGCCGGGCGCGATGCGGATCGTGCCGCGGCCTGTGCCGATCGCGCTCACGGCATCCTGCAGGTTGGCGAAGCGTTGCCCGGTTTCCACGACGGTGAAGGCGTCCGGCACCGGTTGGGCCGTAGCGAGGGAAAGGGGGAGGAGTGCGGCGGCAGCAACGGCCAGTACGCGCAGGGGCGAGACGAGATCGTTCTTGGTCATGGCGAGACAATATCACTTTCACGCCCCCCCTCACCACCGCTTGCCGAAGGAGTGTGCCCATTTGGCACTTGGCGGCAGGGGCAAGGCTTGGCTAAACCCTCGCGCGAACGGGGCCCCGTGCCGGGCCCATCGAGAGGAGAGACCCCCGCCATGCGCAAGCCCGTCACACTTGCCGCCCTGACCCTGACCGCTGCGGCAGTGCTGCTCGCCGGCTGCGGCAGCGCCGACGACGCCTCGACCGAGGCGAGCGCCGACACCGTCGAAATGCCGGCCGACAGTGCGCTTTCATCGGTCAGCGATGCGCCCGTCGCCGATCCGTCGGCGACTGCCACCGACGCGCCCGAAGCCCTGCCCGAGCCGAGCGCGACTGCGGCGGCCGACGATGCCGCCGATGTCGCGGCCGAGGCCGAAGCCGCCGCCACCCCGGCACCCGGCGAGTAGGGCGATGCCGCGCCTGCCGCTCGCCGCAGCGCTTGCGCCCGCTCTTGCCCTGGCCCTTGCGGCCTGCGGGGACGAGACGGCGGAAGCTCCCGGCGGGGTGAGCCCTGCCGAGGCCGAGGCGCTAGAGGATGCCGCCTCGATGCTCGACGAGCGCCAGCTGCCACCCGATGCGCTGCCGAGTGATGCGCCTCCCGCCGAAATGACAGGCGACCCCGCGCCCGCCGGCCGATAGGCGCGGGCGACCCGTTCAAGGCCTGCTCAAGGCCCGCTCAAGGATGGCAACGACGATGAATGCACCGACCCAGCTCGCCGCCCCCCATATTCCGGGACCCAATCCCGGCATGGACGAGGAGACTTTCGAACAGTTCGCCGAACAGCTCACCCGCTACGTCCGCGAACGTCTGGTCCCCGCCGAACCGCGGGTGATCGCCGATGACCGCGTCCCCGACGATATCCTTGGCGAGATGCGTGAAATGGGCCTGTTCGGCCTGACGGTGCCCGAGGCATATGGCGGCGCGGGGCTCAACATGACGCAATACGCCCGCGTCGTGAACATCATGGCCTATGCCGCGCCGGCCTATCGTTCGATCTTCTCGATCAATGTCGGCATGTTCTCGAGCGCATTGAAGAATGGCGCGACCGAGGCCCAGAAGGCCGAATGGTATCCGAAGATCGCCGAAGGGCGGATTGCCTGCTTCGGCCTTACCGAACCGGGATCGGGGAGCGATTCCGCCGCTATGGCCACCACCGCCGTGCCCGATCCGGACGGGAACGGCTGGATCCTCAACGGCACGAAGCGTTACATCACCAATGCCCCCTACGCCGATGTCGCGCTGATCATGGCGCGCACCAACAAGGAGGCGCTACCCAAGAACGCGCACGTTTCCGCCTTTCTGGTGCCGATGGACAGCCCCGGCATCTCGCGCGGATCGCCGGACAAGAAGATGGGGCAGGCCGGATCGCACATCTGCGATATCATGCTCGACGATGTCCGCGTGCCGGGTGACGCGCTCTTGGGCGGGGAGACCGGGAAGGGCTTTGTCTTCGCGATGAAGAGCTTGGACAATGGCCGCATTTCGGTGGGCGCGGCGGCGACCGGCTATGCCCGCCGCGCGCTGGATTCGGCGCTGCGCTATGCCAATGAACGCAAGGCGTTTGGCGAACCGATCGCCAATTTCCAGCTGATCCAGCAAATGCTCGCCGACAGTGAAATCGAAATCTATGCCGCCGAGGCGATGATGGCCGATGTCACCGCCCGCGCCGACCGGGGAGAGAATATCCTGGTGAAAGCCGCTGCCTTCAAGGTCTTCGCCAGCGAGATGTGCGGCCGGGTGGTCGACCGCGTGGTGCAGGTCTATGGCGGGGCCGGGTATCTGGCCGAGTACGATGCCGAACGTTTCTTCCGCGATGCACGCATCTACCGCATCTACGAAGGCACGACGCAGATTCTCCAGCTCCAGATCGCCAAGCACATGCTGCGCGAGTGGGCGGCCAACGCGTAGATGTACAACCTCCTCAATGACCTGAGCATCGTCGAAGTCTCCAGCTTCGTCGCCTCGCCGACCGCGGGCCTCTATTGCGCGCAGCTGGGGGCGGAGGTTATCCGCGTGGACCACAAGGCGGGCGGGCTGGATTACAACCGCTACATGCTGACCCGCGAAGGGCGCAGCCTCTCGTGGGAGAACCTCAACCGCGCCAAGAAGTCGGTCGCACTCGACCTGCAATCGGGCGAAGGGCGCGAGCTGCTGATCGAACTGGCGGGCGCTGTCGGCCAGTGCATCACCAACCTGCCCGAACAAAGCTTCCTCAGCCACGCCGCGATGAAGGCCAAGCGCGCCGACATGATCTCCCTGCGGGTGATGGGCTGGCACGACGGGCGCCAGGCGATGGACTTCACGGTGAACGCCGCCGCCGGCTACCCCCTGATGACCGGGCCGGAGGAGTGGGACGCTGCGACCGCGCCCCCCGTCAACCAGGTGCTGCCCGCATGGGACTTCATCACCGGGGCCTATGGCGCCTTCGCCATGCTCGCCGCGCTCCGCCATCGCGACCGCACGGGCGAGGGCAGCGAGGTGCGCCTACCGCTTGGCGATGTCGCGATTGGCACCATGGCCAACGCCGGGCTGATGGCCGAAGTGCTCTACCGTGGCGGGGACCGCGAGCGGCTCGGCAACGCGATCTGGGGTGCGTTCGGGCGGGATTTCCGTTGCCGCGACGGTGTGCGCTTCATGGTCGCCGCGCTCACGCCCAAGCAGTGGAGCGGCCTCGTCAATGCGTTCGGTGTGCAGGAGGGTATCGCCGCGCTGGAGGCCGAGCACGGCGTGCGTTTCGCCGATGGTGACACCCCCCGCTTCCAGCATCGTCACGCGCTGTTCGCGCTGTTCCAGAGCGCGGCGGACGGGATGGACTATGCAACCCTCGAAGCGCGCATGACTGCCGAAGCCTGCACCTTCGAGCGCTATCGCACCGCCTTCGAGGCAGCGAACGATCCGGTGCTGGTCGCGGACAACCCGCTGTTCGGCCCTGCGCCCGCCAATCCGAGCGGCTTTGACTACCCCGCCACCCGCAGCTTCGCGAACTTCCCCGGCCGCGCGGCAGGCGATCCGGCCCCTGCGCCCTACCTTGGCGAGCATTCCGAGGAGGTGCTAAGCGAGAAGCTCGGCCTCTCCTCCGGCGCGATCGGCAAGCTGGTCGATGCGGGGACGGTAGCCTTGAGCGACAAATGACACCCTATCCGTTCGCGTCGAGCGCAGACGAGACACCTGCGCAAAGCCTCTCGACTTCGCTCGAGGCGAACGGAGGTTTGGAAGGATTGATAGAATGACCAGACGCGCCGCCATTTGCACACCCCTGCGCACCCCCGTCGGCAAGTTCCTCGGCGGGCTTTCCAGCATGAACGCGGGCCAGCTGGGCGCGGTGATCCTCAAGGCGCTGATGGAGCGAAGCGGGATCGACCCGGCGCGGGTCGACGATGTCGTCTTCTCCCAAGGCTACGGCAATGGTGAGGCCCCGGCGATTGGCCACTGGGCGTGGCTGGCGGCTGGGTTGCCCATCGAAGTCCCCGGCTTCCAGCTGGACCGGCGCTGCGGATCGGGCGTGCAGGCGGTGGCGACCGCGGCGATGATGGTTGAGACCGGGATGGCCGATGTCGTCGTCGCAGGCGGCGTGGAAAGCATGTCGAATGTCGAGCACTACACCCTCGCGGCGCGTGGGGGCGTGCGGATGGGCGACATGGTCCTGCACGATCGCCTGTCGCGCGGCCGGGTGATGAGCCAGCCGGTCGAGCGTTTCGGGGTCATCACCGGCATGATCGAAACCGCCGAGAACCTCGCCAAGGATTATGGCATCACCCGCGCGGAGGCCGATGCCTTCGCCGTCCGCTCGCACCAGAACGCGGCCAAGGCGTGGGCGGAGAACCGCTTTGCCGAACAGCTCGTCCCCGTCGCGATCCCAAGCCGCAAGGGCGATCCGGTGGTGTTCGACCATGACGAAGGCTACCGCACCGACGCCAGCATCGAGACGCTCGGCAAGCTTGCCCCCATCGACCTGCGCCGCGATCCTGAGGCCATCGTTACCGCGGGCAATGCCAGCCAGCAGAACGATGCGGCCGCCGCATGTCTGGTGGTCGCCGAGGACAAGCTCGAGGAACTGGGCCTCACCCCCATGCTGTGGTTCGGCGGCTGGGCGGCGGCTGGCTGCGATCCCTCGCGCATGGGGATCGGCCCGGTCCCGGCGGTCGAGCGACTGTTCGCGCGGCGCGGCTACTCGTGGGACGATATCGGGCTTGTCGAATTGAACGAGGCCTTCGCCCCGCAGGTGCTCGCGGTGCTCAAGGGCTGGGGCTGGTCGGCGGATGACAGCCGCCGCGACATCCTCAACGTCAACGGCTCGGGCATCAGCCTCGGCCACCCCATCGGCGCAACCGGCGGGCGCATCCTTGCCGACATGGCATACGAGATGCAGCGGCGCGAGGTGCGCTATGGTCTTGAGACGATGTGCATCGGCGGCGGCCAGGGGATCGCCGCGGTGTTCGAGCTGGCCCAGTGACGAGAACGGGCATGACCGATTTCAGCGCATGGATCGGGCGCGAGGCGCGCGCGCGGGACCGCCTCGACGATGCGCTCGCCCTACGCTGGCTCGCCGCCTTCGACCTTCCCGAGCCCCAACCGGCGATCATGCCGCAGGGCATCCACTTTGCGCTCTGCACGCCTGAGGCCCCCACCGCGAAGCTCGGCGAGGACGGGCATCCGGCGCGCGACACATCGCCTGCCAGCTTCCTGCCGCCCTTCCCGATGCCCCGCCGGATGTGGGCGTCCTCGAAGATCGCCTTTCACGCACCCATCGCCGTCGGTGCCGTGATTGAGCGGGTCAGCCGGGTGGCCTCGGTCAGCGAAAAGGAAGGGGGCTCGGGCCGCCTCGCCTTCGTCGATGTCGAGCACACCACGCGCGCCAGCGGGACCATCGCGGTGATCGAGACGCAGACGCTGGTCTATCGCGATGCCGCCGCACCCGATGCCCCGCTCAGCCCTCCGCCACCGGGCGAGGCGCAGTTCTCGCCGGAAGGATGGGACGTCCACCGCACCCTCACACCCGATGCGCGGCTGCTGTTCCGCTATTCGGCGCTCACCTTCAACACCCACCGCATCCATTACGACGCGCCCTATGCCGGCGAAGTCGAGCGCTATCGCGGGCTGGTGGTTCACGGCCCGCTGACGGCGAGCCTGCTGCTGCAACTGGCGGCGCAGGAGCTGGGCGAGAACCGCCTCCGGAGCTTCGCTTTCCGCGGCCTTTCCCCCGCTATTGCGGGCGAGCCGCTGCATCTGGTGATGCGCGCCAGAGAAGAGGGGTATGAACTGGCAGCCTTCGCGAACGATGGCCGGCAGGTGACCGCGGCGAGCGCGGCGATCTGACTCCGCTCCCGCAGCCGGGAGGGGAGAAGGCAGACTCATCCCTCCCAATCCGCAAGCGGCTTGAGCACCTTGTATTTTTCCTTCGCGGGCTTCCTGCCCAAGTCGGGGAAGTCGATCGCCTCGGGTTCTTGGTGCGTGTCGGGTATGCGCGAGAGAAGGTCGCGCACCAGCGTCAGCCGACCGCGCCGCTGATCGTTGAAATCGACCAGCGTCCACGGCGCGTGGGACGTGTGGGTCGCCTTCAGCATCGCCTCGCGTGCGCGGGTGTAATCGTCGTATTTCTCCCGCGCAGCAAGGTCGATCGGCGAGAGCTTCCACCGCTTCAGCGGGTCCTCCAGCCGCTCGCGCAGGCGCGCTTCCTGGCTCGCCTGATCGGCCGCGAGCCAGTATTTGAACAGCAGGATGCCGTCATCCACCAGCAGCTTCTCGAACAGCGGCACCGACTTGAGGAACCCCTCGACCTGCGCGTCGGAGGCATAGCCCATCACCTTCTCGACGCCTGCGCGGTTGTACCATGACCGGTCGAACAGCACGATCTCGCCCGCAGTCGGCAGGTGGGCGATGTAGCGCTGGAGGTACCACTGGCCCATCTCCGCCTCGCTAGGCTTGGGCAAGGCCACGGTGCGGCACTGGCGGGGGTTGAGTTGGCCGCGCACCGCGCTGATCGCTCCGCCCTTGCCCGCCGTGTCGCGGCCCTCGAACAGCACCACCACGCGCGCGCCGCTCGCCTTGACCCAGCGCGCCATGCTGACCAGTTCCAGCGTCAGCGGTTCGAGCGCCGCCTCGTAATCCTTGCGCTTCATGCCCATCGGCAGCCTCCCCCCTTGTGTATCGCCCATTTGTGCTCAGGGCGCAAAAGTAGTATCACTTGTAACGATATGGCGACTCTTGCAGACCCCGGGCCCGATTTTTTCACCCTGCCAGACATGGCGGCGGATGTCTTCACCGCCCCTCTGGCGCGCCCGGCGCATGTCGGGGAGGACTGGCTGGAGCCCAGGCAGACCGACTACACGGGCGATGACCACGCCGTCTGGGACGATCTCTTTGCCCGCCAGATGGAGGTTCTGCCCGGCCGCGCGTGCAGCGCCTTCATCGCGGGGCTGGAAAAGCTCGACCTGTCGCGCGGCGGCATCCCCGAATTCGGCAAGCTGTCGGAGGAACTGGGCGCGCTCACCGGGTGGAGCGTGGTGCCGGTGCCGATGCTGATCCCCGATCACGTGTTCTTCTGGCATCTCGCCAACCGCCGCTTCCCGGCGGGGAACTTCATCCGCACCCGCGAGACCTTCGACTATATCGAGGAACCAGACGTCTTCCACGACGTGTTCGGCCACGTACCGATGCTCACCGATCCGGTCTATGCCGACTACATGCAGGAATATGGCCGCGCCGGGTGGAAGGCGATGCGCTACAACCGGCTGAAGGCACTGGGCGCGCTCTACTGGTATACGGTCGAGTTCGGGCTGATCGAAGAGGCTGGCAGCGTGCGCGCCTATGGGGCGGGAATCCTGTCAGGCCCAACGGAAGCGAAGTTCGCGGTGGAGGCGCAGAGCCCCAATCGCATCATGCTCAACGTCGATAGGGTGATGCGCACCGATTACGTCATCAGCGACCTGCAACCGACCTATTTCGTGATCGAGAGCTTCGCCGATCTCTACCGCCAGACGGTGGAGCGCGATTTCGACCGGCTCTATCGCAGCCTGCCTGCCGGGTTCACCTATGCCAATTCGGCGGTCATCGATGTCGACAACGTGCTGCACCGGGGCACCCAGGAATATCACCTGCGCGGTGGGCGAGGCAGCGGGGCGGCGCCGGTCTGAGGGATCGGGGCCGCAGGCCCCGCAAGGCCGAATGGCCGCCCGAGCTTATGCGAGGAAAGCCAAGCAGCGCGGACGCGCTGCGCCCGGCGCTTGAGGGCGCAACAAACTACGCCTTGGCGCGCTTGCGCCCGGACAGGGCATGATACAGCACGAGCGCGACACCGGTCGCCGCCAGCGCGATGCCGAGGCTGATGAAGGACAGGCTGCCGATGATCGTCCCGTCATTGGCGATCTCGCCGGCGACCACCGAGACGATCATGCCCAGCGCTACCTGCCGCAGGATGCTGCCCGGCGCCTCGTCGCGTGCGAGGATCGAGGCCAGCCAGCCCAGAGTTGCCCCCAACACGATCAGCACCAGCAACGCCATTTTGTCCGAAATCTCCTTGGCCGTCGGTCGTACCGGCGCACTCCCCTAACCAGCAGGGGGACGGGAGGTTCCGAAAAAGTGATTCAGAGCAGGGTCAGCCAGACGAGGCCGGCGGTGCCGACGATGATGCGATACCAGGCGAAGGGAGCAAAGCCGATCCTCGTGATGATCGCCACGAACAGCCGCACCACCACGACGGCGGTGACGAAGCCGACCGCCGAGCCGATGCCGATCAGTTCGATATCGCGGCTCGTCAGCTCTGACCCATATTTGGCAAGCTGGTAGACGGTCGCCCCCGACAAGGTCGGCACGGCGAGGAAGAAGCTGAATTCCGCCGCGGTCTTGCGGTCCACCCCGAAGGCCATCGCGCCAAGGATCGTCGCGCCCGAGCGGCTGACCCCGGGAATCATCGCGAGGCACTGGACGATGCCGATCAGGATCGCGGTGCGCAAGGGCACGCCCGACACGCCGGGGCCCTCGGCGGGCGGATTGGCCCAGCGTTCGATGGCGAGGATAGCGACGCCGCCGATGATCAGCGTCCAGCAAACCAGCACCGCATTGCCGAGCAGCCCCTCGATGATGTCGCCGAACAGGAGCCCGAGGATCACCGCCGGGAAAAAGGCGACCAGCAGATTGCGCACGAAGGCAATCGCGCCCTTCTCCAGCCCGAAGAGGCCCTTGGCCACATCCCAGAAGGTCCGCCAGTACAGCACCACGATGGCAAGGATCGCGGCCGGTTGGATGGCGATGTTGAACACCTCCCACTCGCGCTGGTCGAAACCCAGCAGTTCGGTGGCGAGGATCAGGTGCCCGGTCGAGGAGACGGGCAGGAATTCGGTCAGCCCCTCAAGGATACCGAGGAGGATGGCGGCCAGCGTATCGGTCATGGGTGCACCGCTTCGACGAGCGGCAGGGTCAAGTCAAACCTAAACCGGCCGACATCCCCCGCCCCGGGTCAGGCCCGGGACGGGGAAAAGGAAATCACCAGATGCGCACGCGCTCCTCAGGCGGCAGGTAGAGCGCATCGCCCGGCTTGACGTCGAAGGCCGTATACCATTCGTCGAGGTTGCGGACGACGCCGTTGACCCGGTATTCCTCCGGGCTGTGCGGATCGGTGCGCAGGCGGTTGCGGTAGTTCTCCTCGCGCTGGGTCGAGCGCCATACCTGCGCCCAGGCGAGGAAGAAGCGCTGGTCGCCGGTCAGACCGTCGATCACCGGCACGTCCTTGCCCTTGGTGGCCAGCTTGTAGGCGCGGTAGGCCATCGAAAGCCCGCCGACATCGCCGATGTTCTCGCCCAGCGTGAGGCGTCCGTTGACGCAGGTCTTGCCCTCGTCGAGCGGACAGAAGGCGTCGTACTGCGCCACCAGCCGGTTGCCGAGCGTGTCGAAGGCGGTGCGGTCGGCGTCGGTCCACCAGTTGCGCAGGGCGCCGGTGGCGTCGGATTTCGAGCCTTGATCGTCGAAGCCGTGGCCGATCTCGTGGCCGATCACCCCGCCGATCGCGCCGTAATTCACCGCGATGTCGTTGCTGAGCGCGAAGAACGGCTGCTGCAGGATGCCCGCCGGGAAGACGATCTCGTTCTTCACCGGGTTGTAATAGGCATTCACCGTCTGCGGCAGCATCGCCCATTCGGTGCGGTCGATGGGTGCCCCAAGCTTGGCGACATTGTCCGCCAGCTCCCACCGCGCCGCCGCCATGCGGTTGGCGATGGCATCACCCGGAGTGATGGCGAGGCCGTCATAGGTCTCGAGATTTGGACGGTAGCCGATCTTGGGATCGAAGCTGTCGAGCTTGGCGAAGGCCTGCGCCTTGGTGGCTTCGCCCATCCAGTCGATCTGGGTGATCGATTCGCGCAGCGCGAGGCGCAGGTTGGCGACCAGTTCGTCCATCGCCGCCTTGTTCGCCGGCGGGAAGTAGCGCGCGACATATGCCTTGCCGACCAGCTCGCCGATCAGCCCCTCGGTCTCGTCGATCGCCCGCTTCCAGCGCGGGCGCTGTTCGAGGGTGCCGCGCAGGGTCTTGCTGTAGAAGGCGAAGCTGGCATCGTCGAAGCGTTTGGGGAGGACCGCGGCGTTGCCGGACAGGAACTCCTTGACGGTCCACGCCTTCAGCACCTCGACCGGGGTTTCGCCAACCAGCGCGAACATGCCGGGGAGGCCGGTGCCGATCTTGGCGAGGGTGGCGGCATCGAGCTTGTACTGCGCGATTTCCTCAGGCGTGGGCGGCATCAGGCTGACGACGAAGCCGGGGCTGGCGGCGATCCCGATCGTCTCGATCATCGTCGTGACCGGCACCTTGCCGCCGATCGCGGCGAGTTCGTCCGCGGTCAGCAGGTTGTAGGTGAGATCGCGGTTGCGGCGAACGGCGCGGTCCCACTGGACGGTGCGGGCGTTGGCGTCCTCGAAGGCGTAGACCTGCTCGGCCATCGCGGCGGCATCGGCATAGCCCGCCTCGCCGAGGAGGAAGGCGAGGTATTGCTTGTACTTGGCCTGGATATCCCGGCCCTTTTCGCTCTCGTCGAGATAGTAGTCGCGGTCCGGCATGCCGAGCCCGCCGAAGCCTACTGCGGCGATGTGCCGGTCGGGCTGCTTGGGATCGATCGTCACCCCGGCGCTGAGCGGGCTGGCGATGCCCGGCTCGGCCCACAGCCTCGCAAGGTCATCGAGACTGCGTGCGGCGGCGATCTTCGCCAGATAGGGCTGCGCCGGGGCAAGACCCGCCGCCTCGATCGCGCCGGTATCGAGATAGGTGCGGTAGGCATCGAGAATGCGCTTCTCGTCGCCTGAAAGGCTCGCCGGATCGCGCGCGGCCAGTTCGTCCATCAGCGCCTTGACGTCGGCGGTGCTCTTTTCGTCGAGCAGGGTGAAGGCGCCGATGCGGCTGAATTCGGCCGGGAGCGGGTTCGCATCGACCCAGCGCTTGTTGGCATAGGCGTCGAAGTCGTCGCCCGGCTTGATGTCGGCGGCGATGCCGGAGGGCTGGAAGCCCCAGGTGCCGAAGTCGATGGTGGGCAGGGCGGTGGCGGGGGCGGCGGTATCGGTGCTGTCGAGCAGCGTGTCGATCCCCTCGTCATGGTCATGCGCGTCAGCGAGCGCCGGGCTGGCCAGCGTCAGCAGGCTCGCGCCGAGAAGGGCGGCGGTCTTGTGGATCATGTGCGTTGCGTGTCCCTGGGAAATGGCGACGTGATGTCGGCAGAAGGTCACAATAGCGCCGCGCGCGGCGGAGGGATGCGCTTTGTCAAACCCGGGGCGCGGTTTGTCGATTAGGCAGCATCCGCCGCGAACTGCAACCGGGCGAGGCGCGCGTAGAGGCCGCCCGCCTTGGTCAGCACCTCGTGCGTGCCCTGTTCGACGATACGGCCTTCGTCGAGCACCACGATCCGATCCGCCGCGCGCACGGTGGCGAGGCGGTGGGCGATCACCAGCGTGGTGCGGTTCTCCATCAGCCCTTCCAATGCCTGCTGGACGAGCTGCTCGCTCTCGGCATCCAATGCGCTGGTGGCTTCATCGAGCAGCAGGATCGGCGCATCGCGCAGCAGCGCCCGGGCGATGGCGACGCGCTGTTGCTGCCCGCCCGAAAGCTGCGTCCCGCCTTCGCCAAGGTGCGTGTCGAGCCCCTGCGGCAGCGCGCGCAGGAAGGCCTCGGCATTGGCGGCGCGGGCGGCCTGCCAGATGTCCTCGTCGCTCGCGTCCCACTTGCCGTAGCGCAGATTGTCGCGCGCATTGGCGCTGAACAGGACGCCCACCTGCGGGACGAGCGCGATGCGCGAGCGGATCTCGGCCGGGTCGGCGCTGGTCAGCGGCACGCCGTCGATGCGGATGGTGCCGCCCTGCGGATCGTAGAACCGCTCGACCAGCTGGAAGATCGTAGACTTGCCCGCGCCCGAAGGCCCGACGATGGCGACGGTCTCGCCCGGCTCGATCTCCAGCGTAAAGTCGCGCAGGGCCGCCGCCTCGGGCCGGGCGGGGTAGCGGAAGGTGACGTTGCGGAAAGACAGGCTGCCGCGCGCCGGGACCGGCAGGCGTTCCGGGCGGGCCGGGGGCGCGATCTCGGGGCGGGCGTTGAGCAGTTCGGCCAGCCGGCTCGCCGCGCCAGCACCGCGCAAAAGGTCGCCGTAGACTTCGGTGAGTGCGCCCAGCGCGCCCGCGACCAATCCGCCGGTCAGCACGAAGGCGGCGATGGTGCCGCCGCTGATCTCGCCTGCCGCCACCGCCAGTGCGCCGCGCCACATCACCAGCACCACCCCGCCGAACACCAGCATGATGACCACCGTCGTCATCGCCGCGCGCAGCAGGATACGCCGCCGCGCGGTGTCGAAGGTGCTTTCGACCACGCTGGCGAACCGCTCGCTCTCGCGGCGTTCCTGCCCGAAGCTCTGGACGATTTTCATCGCCGAAAGCACTTCGGTGACATAGGCGCCCACGTCCGCGATGCGATCCTGGCTGGAGCGCGAGACGGCGCGGATCTTGCGCCCGAAGAAGACGATCGGGATCACGATCAGCGGAATGCCGAGCAAGAGGCCCAGGGTCAGCGAGGGCGCAAGGTAGACGAGGAACCCGATCCCGCCGATGCCGGTCAGCGTGTTGCGCAGCGCGACCGAGACGGTGGTGCCGACCACGTTCTCGATCACCGCGGTATCGCTGGTCATGCGGCTGGAGATTTCCTTGGGGCTGTTAACCTCGTAGAAACCGGGCGAGAGGCGCAGCAGGTTGTCCTGCACCTTCAGGCGGATATCGGCGACCACGCGCTCCCCCAGCCAGCTCACGAAGTAGAACCTCAGCGCCGTGCCGAGGCCGAGGATCGCGACGATCATCAGCAGGTACTGGAAGGCGTGGCCGATCTGCTCGCTGCTGGCATTGCCCGAGAAGGCCTCGTCGATGATGACCTTGAAGCGGTAGGGGATCGCGAGGGTCGCCGCCGAGGTGATGACCAGGGCGGCGAGCGCAAAGGCGATCTGGCGGGGGTATTGCAGCGCCTGCGAGAACACCATCCGCAACGGGCCGAGCGAGCGCGGGGCGGGCGCAGGCTCGCCTGCCTCGGCCAGCGCTGCTTCGGCGGTTTCAGGCAGATCGCCGGGGGTCTCTTCGAGGTCGCGCGCTGGAGGTTCGCCGTGCATGATCGCTGCGCTCTAGCCGCAGGCGCGGCGAATTTCACGTGCAAAAAACGGCGCGCCATAGTTCGGTCCGGTTTGTGTCCTATGCAATTGTGCGTTGCACAACGCACTGTGAAAGCGCATTTGTGACATCAAGGCACTGCGGGGATAAGGTGCCAGACCGTTCGTCGCGCGAAGGAAACCGATGCTTTATCATGCCTATGAGCTCCAGCGCAGCTGGATGAACAGCGCCAGCGCGCTCGCCTCGATCAGCGCCGGGATGCTGTCGAACCCCGTCAATCCGCTGGGCTACACCGGGCTTGGGCCGATGATGGGTCACGCGCTTGATGTCTTCGCCCACGCCACTGCCCATTACGGCAAGCCCGAATTCGGCATCGAGAGCGTCGATATTGGCGGCACGGAGCATCGCGTGGTGGAATCCACGGTGCTCAAGCGCCCCTTCGGCGATCTCGTCCGCTTTCGGGTCGAGGGCACTCCGGCGGATCGCCCGCGCCTGCTGATCGTCGCCCCGATGAGCGGCCACTACGCGACGCTGCTGCGCGGCACGGTGGAACGGATGCTCGAATCCGCCGAGGTGTTCATCACCGATTGGGCCGATGCGAAGATGGTGCCCCAGAGCGCCGGGCGCTTCGATCTCGACGAATATATCGACTACCTGATCGAGTTCGCCGAGCATGTCCACGAGGACGCCGGCGGCCAGCGCATCCACATGATGGCGGTGTGCCAACCATCGGTCCCCGCCTTTGCCGCGACCGCCTTGCTCAACCTCCACAAGTCACCCGCGACGCCTGCGACCCTCACCATGATGGGCGGGCCGATCGACACGCGCGAATGCCCCACGGTCGTCAACAACATGGCGATGCAGCGCCCGATCGAATGGTTCCGCCAGTCGGTGATCGCGACGGTGCCGATGAAGTATCCGGGCAGTGGGCGCCGGGTCTATCCGGGCTTCATGCAGCTTTCGGCGTTCATGAGCATGAACCTCTCGAGCCACATGATGAGCCATTACGAGATGTTCAAGCACCTCACCGTCGGCGACGAGGCATCCGCGCAGGCGACCAAGGATTTCTACGACGAATACCGCGCCGTGTGCGACATGACGGCGGAGTTCTATCTCCAGACGGTGGAGGAGGTGTTCCAGAAGCACTCGATCCCCAAGGGCGAATTCCGCCACAAGGGCGAGCTGGTCGACATCACGAAGATCACCGACACCGCGCTGCTCGCCATCGAGGGCGAGCGGGACGATATTTCCGGCCTCGGCCAGACCCGTGCCGCGCTGAAGCTCACGCCCAACCTGCCCGAGACGCACAAGCGTTACTACATGGCCGAAGGCGCCGGGCATTACGGCATATTCAACGGCAGCCGCTGGCGCACCAAGGTCGCGCCGGTGGTGGAGGAATGGATCGCCGCGCACGCGGGCTAGGCACGACGGCCCGCGCCGCCGCCGCCGCGTCAGGTCGGCGCGTGCCTCAGCACACGGCCAGCCCGGGCCCCCTGGTGTTCGCTTTCGGCAAAGGTCGGCTCGCCATTGACCAGCGTTGCGACATAACCGCGCGAAGGCTGAATATAGCGCGGTGCCCCGCCCGGGAAATCGCGGACCAGCCGCGGATAGCCTTCACCGAGTCGTTCGAAGTCGATGACGTTGACGTCCGCCGCAAGGTCCGGTGCGAGCCGCCCGCGGTCCCTGAGGCCGATGACGCGCGCCGGTGCCGAGGTGATCCGCCGCACCCCTTCGGCCAGCGAATAGAGCCCGGTCTCGCGGGTCCAGTGGGTCAGGATGAAGGTGTAGGCGGCACAGTCCATCACCATCGCCACATGCGCGCCGGCATCGCTGAGGCCGGGGAGCACGTTCTCGTGCTGCAGGAACTGCTCGACCGTGGCGATGTTGGCGCTGAACCAGCGCCACACGAACAGGCCAAGCCCGTTGCTCTCGTCAGCGAGGTCGAGATAGGTCTCGGCCCAGTGCTGCCCCCGCTCGGCGGCAATCGCGCCGAGGTTGCGGTCGGTCGGGTCGAGCCAGTAGGGCGTATCGCCCGATCCCATCCAGTAGCTGCCCTGCACGAAATAGAGCTTCGCCTGATCGACCGCCTTCGCTTCTGCGATCAGCGCGGCGCGTGTAGCGGGATCGCGGATCGCGGCAAGGCGGCCAGCGAGATCTTTCGCCATGAGGCTCTCCCACGCCGGGCCGAGGGGGTCCTTCTGGCCCCAGATCTCGTGCGAGGGGAGATGCGACTGCAACCCGTGGATGAATCCCGATCCGCGGGGCATCGTCAGCGCGGTGATGTCGAGCCCGCCTTCGCGCACCCGGTCGAGGTGGCGGGCGTTCTTCTCCGCCCCGTCGGCGGATGGCCCGAGGGTGTAGCTGAACAGCACGCGGTTGCCATTCTCGAGGCCCAGCTTGCGCAGCAGATCGCCATTGCCCATGTCGCGGCGCTGGAAATCGAGCACGTTCTGCATCAGCCCGCCGCGAGCGCCGACCTCGCGCCCGATCGCAAGCACTTCCTCGTGCGCGGCATAGGTGCCAGGAATGGCGCGCCCGTCGGGGAGCATATGGCCGGGCAGGCGGCTGGTGGAAAAGCCGAAGGCCCCGGCATCCACCGCCGCGCCGACGATCGCGGCCATCTCCGCGATCTCCGCCTCGGTCGCGAGCTCTTCGACCGCGCGTTCGCCCATCACCTGAAAGCGCACCGCGCAATGGCCGACGAGCCCCGCAACGTTGATGGCCGGGCTGCGGCGCTCGATCGAATCGAGATACTCGCCATAGGTCTCCCAATCCCACGGCAGGCCATCGAGGATCGCCGCGCGGGGGATGTCCTCGACGGTCTCCATCATCTCGGCGAGCAGTCCCTTGTCGCCCGGCTTGCAGGGCGCGAAAGTCACGCCGCAATTGCCGAGCAGCGCGGTGGTCACGCCGTGCCAACTGAGCGGGGCGAGCACCGGATCCCAGCCGATCTGCGCATCCAGATGCGTGTGCACGTCGACGAAGCCGGGGGTGACGATCAGACCGTCGGCCGCGATCTCGCGCCGTGCAGGACCGGCCTTGCCGCCGACGGTGGTGAGCTTTCCGGCGTCGATGGCGATGTCCCCGGTGAAGGGCTCGGCCCCGGTGCCGTCGACGATGGTGCCACCGCGAATGACCAGATCGTGCATGGTGCTTCCTCTCCTTCGGTATCGCCCGCCCCGCAACGCGCCGCGCGCTCTCCTCTGTCCCTATGATCTGGGTCGCCCATCAGGCGCGCGCACGCCATGGGGGCAGCCGCCAGCAGGGGCGGGAAAATCGGACGCCGCGCCGCTGCCTAGCGTCGCGTCCGCTTTTGCTAGCGCGCTCGTCGGGCATTGCCATGGTCTCCCCTTCCGGCAATTCCCTAGTCGGGAGGCGGCAAGCAGGCGGCACAGCCAAGCGAAGCGGAGGCGAGGATGAGCTATAGTCTGGGTGACGCGTTCGAGGCCGTCGCCAATGCGATCGAGCCGGATGCACCCGCAATCCTGTGCGATGGCGAGTTGGTGACCTGGTCGGAATTCGACCGTCGCAGCAATTCCCTTGCACGCCGACTGCTCGGCGCAGGGCTGGAAACCGGCGCCAAGGTCGGTCTCTACATGCGCAACGGTCCGGATTACCTGATCGCCTTCAGCGCCTGCCTCAAGGCCCGGCTCGCCTCATTCAACGTCAACTATCGCTACGGCCCCGAGGAGGTCGCCTACCTCCTCGACAATGCCGATTGCGAGGCGCTGATCTTCGATGCCGATTTCGCGGCCGTCGTCGCCGCGATCCCCGCCGCCGCCGCGCTCAAGCTCCGGATCGTCGCCCGCGGCACGGCGGAAGGCGCCGAACCGATCGAGGCGACCTTTGCTTGCGATGACAGCCCGATCGGCATCGCGCGCAGCGAGGATGATCTGGTGCTCACTTACACCGGCGGCACTACGGGCATGCCCAAGGCGGTGATGTGGCCCTCGGGCGCGCTCTGGCACGCCTCGCTCACGGGCCTAGCCGTCGCCGGCAAGGAGCCGCCCGTGACGCTCGAGAAGCTGGCGGACCAGATCCGCTCGGGCGAGGGGCGGATGCGGTTCTACATAGCCCCTCCGCTGATGCACGGCACAGGGCTGCTGTCGGCGGTGTGCATGCTGCTGCGCGGCGGCAGCGTGGTAGTGAGCGGCCGACCCTCCTTCGATGCCGCTAGAGTCATCGAGTCGATCGAGCAACTGGGCTGCGAGGGTGTCGTCATCGTCGGTGACGCCTTCGCCCGGCCGATGCTGGACGTGCTGCGCGCCGATCCCGGCCGGCACGATGTCAGCCACGTGCGGTGCATCTCTTCGAGCGGGATGATGTGGAGCGCCGAGGTCAAGACCGGGCTGCTCGAATTCATGCCCGATTGCTACCTGATCGACGCACTGGGAGCGAGCGAGTCCTCGGGCTTTGCGCAGTCGATCACCACTCGCGGGACGGAGCCAGGCGACGCCAAGTTCAACCTCACCGGTGCCAAGGTGCTCAACCCCGAAACGCTCGAGCCAGTCCCGCCCGGTTCCGGCGAGATCGGCATCATTGCCAAGAGCGGGCCGCTGCCGCTCGGCTATTACAAGGACCCGGAGCGCACCGCGCGCACCTATGTCACGATCGACGACGAGCGTTACGTGCTCGGCGGCGATCATGCGCTGGTCGAGGCAGACGGCACGATCAAGCTGTTGGGGCGCGGCAGCAATTGCATCAACACCGCAGGCGAGAAGGTCTATCCCGAGGAAGTCGAGGAGACGCTCAAGACCCATCCCGCGGTCACCGACGCGCTGGTGTTCGGCACCCCCGATCCGCGCTTCGGGCAGTGCGTGATGGCGGTGGTCTCGGCTACGGCCCCTGTCGGCGAGGCCGAACTGATCGCACATGTCCGCAGCCGGCTTGCCGCCTACAAGGCCCCGCGCAACGTGGTGACGGTCGACCGGGTGCCGCGCGCGGCCAACGGCAAGGCGGACTATCCGGCCGCGCGGGCCCTGTTCGATGCAGCGACCGGCGCGGGCGAAGCGGCATGATCGCCCCCGGTCGAGCGGCGCAAGCGTGAAGCGAACGCCGCTCGACCGGGTGCCCGAGCCGCAGGATTGCGTGCTGCCGCTGATGCTGGCGCGCTGCGCCGACGACACGCCCGACCGCGCTTTCGTGCGCTTCGCTGACGGCTCCGGCTGGACCTTCGCCGAAACCGAGGCGCGCGCCGGGGCGGTGGCGGCGGGGCTTGCGGTGCTCGGCGTGGGGCGGGGCGACAGGGTGCTGATGTGGCTGCCGAACGGGCCGGAGGCGCTCGCCCTGTGGTTCGGCGCGGCGCGGCTGGGCGCTGTCCTCGTGCCGATCAACCTCGCGCTGCGCGGCGGGACGCTCGCCCACGCGGTCGCCCATTGCGAGGCGCGGGTGATGGTCGCCCATGGCGATCTCGTCCCGCTGCTTGGCACGATTGCTACAGGCGCGCTCACCGACCTCGTGATTGTCGGCGATCCCGCTGCTGCGCCCGCTGCCTTGCGCACCCACCGCTTCGCCGACCTCGGCGGTGAGCCACCGCCCTTCGCCGCCATCGCGCCGTGGGACCTGGCGCTCATCATCTACACCTCGGGGACCACCGGGCCGGCCAAGGGCGTGACTGTGTCCTACGCCCAGCTCTACAGCAACTGGGACAGCTGGGCCCCGTTCGGGCCGGACGACCGGATCCTCGTCAACCTGCCGATGTTCCACCTGGGCGGGGTGGGGCCGATCTTCTGCGCCTTGATGGCCGGGGCCTCGATCGCCTTCGCACCGCCGTTCCGCACCGACACCTTCTGGCGCGACGTGCGCGAGAGCGGGGCGAGCTTCGCCATCCTGCTCGGCGCGATGGCCAATTTCCTCGTCAAGGCGTCGCCCAGGCCCGATGAGCGCGCCCATGCTCTTAAACGCATCGCCATGATCCCGCTGGTCGATGATCTACCCGGATTTTCCGCGCGCTTCGGGTGCGACGTGTTCAGCTGGTTCAGCATGACCGAGGTGAGCGTGCCGATCCTCACCGGCATCAACCCGCAAGTACCCGGGTCATGCGGAAGGCTGCGCCCCGGGTGCAGCGCAATGATCGCCGATCCGCACGATCGCGCGCTGCCTGACGGCGCGGTCGGCGAGCTGCTCCTGCGCAGTGACCGGCCCTGGGGCTTTGCCGCCGGCTATCACCGCGACGATGCCGCGACCGCCGCCGCTTGGCGCAATGGCTGGTTCCACACCGGCGACGCCTTCCGCCGCGATGCGGACGGCAACTACTTTTTCGTGGACCGCATCAAGGACGCGATCCGGCGGCGCGGCGAGAACATCTCCTCCGCCGATGTCGAGGCCGAAGTGCTCGCCCATCCCCAAGTACTCGAAGCCGCCGCGATCGGGGTCGCCGCCGAGGGGGGCGAACAGGAGGTGATGATCGTCGTCGCGCCGCATCCAGGGGAGATCATCGCGCCCGAGGCTTTGATCGCCTTTCTCGTGCCCCGCCTGCCGCACTTCATGGTGCCGCGCTACATCCGCTTCGTGCCCGAACTGCCCAAGACGCCGACCCAGAAGGTCCGCAAGGGGGCGCTGCGCAGCGAAGGGATCACCGCGGAAAGTTGGGACCGCGAGGCCGCCGGCATCCGCCTGCGCAGCGAGCGGATCGCCTGAGGAGAACAACCATCATGCCCAGCCAGTCCTTCTTCCGTTTCATGGCCGCCTTCCGCGACGTCATGCCCGAAGTGCGCGCGCAATCGGAGACGCTGGAGGGGGTGCGCACGGCGATCGCCTTCTTCAACGGGCGCTACCGGCTCGATCCCGATATCAGTGTCACCCCGGTCGATGCAGGCGGAGTGCCCGCCGAATGGGTGTGCTGCGACGCGTCGCGCGAAGACCGGGTGATGCTCTACATCCACGGGGGGTGCTACATCTCCGGCTCGCCCGAAACGGTTCGCGAATGCTGTGCGCGGCTGGCACGGGCCTGCGGGGTCAGAGTGCTGTCTATCGATTACCGGCTGGCACCCGAGCATCCCTATCCGGCGGCGGTCGACGATTGCCTCGCCGCCTATGCCTGGCTGATCGGCGAAGGGGTGGACCCGGGCAAGCTGGTGGTGGCAGGCGAATCCGCCGGCGGCGGGCTTACCTTGGCGACGCTTATGCGGCTGCACGACGAGGGCACCCTGCCGCTGCCCGCGGCGGGCGTGCCGATCTCGCCGTGGATCGACCTGACGCTGTCCCACGCCACGCTCACCACCAATGCCGCGCGCGACATTGCCAGCGTCGCCCCGCTGGCGATGGGCGCGCGACTCTATGTCGGCGAGGACGGCGACCCGCGTGCGCCTTACACTTCGCCGCTGTTCGGTTCGCTGTCTGGTCTGCCGCCGCTCCTGATCCAGGTCGGCGGGGGCGAAGTGCTGCTCGACGATGCCATCGCCATCGCCCACGCCGCGCGCCGGCAGGGGGTGGAGGTGACCTTCGAGGTGTGGCCCGCCATGGTGCACATCTGGCACTGGTACGCCGCCCGGCTTGAAGAAGGCGCGGCGGCGATCGCGGCGATCGGTGACTATGTGCGCGGGCGGATCGGCTGATGGCGTTCGACTATGCCGCAGCCATGGCCGCCGCCGACCGCGACGTTCCCAATGCCTATGACGATATGCGCACCCGGCTGTACGCGCTGGCGATCGGCATGGGGCGCGATCCGCTTGACCTCGCCGAGCTCGCCTTTCTTGACGAGACGCGCCTAGTCGCAGTGCCGACATTCGCCACGATGATCGCTTGGATGGCGCGCGACGTGCGCCGGCTGGGGGTGGATTACGACGGAATCCTACACGGGGAACAGCGGCTGGTGCTCCACCGCCCGCTGCCGGTGGCGGCGCGGCTGCTGGTCGATACCCGCACGCTCGGCGTCCACGACAAGGGCGCAGGCACGGGCGCGCTGGTGCGTTCGGAGGTGGCGATCCGGCTGGCCGATGACGGCGCGCCGCTCGCCACGCTCGAGATCGGCCACTTCGCGCGCCACGATGGCGGCTTCGCCGAAACGCAGGGCGACAGCGGCCCCGCCCCGCGCCCCGTGCCGGTCCCGGACCGTCCTCCCGATCTCACGGTCGCCATGCCGACCCGGCCCGAACAGGCGCTCGCATTCCGACTGCTGGGCGACGACAACCGGCTGCATGTCGATCCGGCGGCTGCAGCCCGGGCGGGCTTTGCGCGGCCGATCCTGCAGGGCGTGTGCACCTACGGGATCTGCTGTCACGCCGTGCTGCGCCACTGCATCGGCTATGATGCGGCCGCGATCCGCCGCTTCGACGTGCGCTTTACGGGCGTGCTGTTCCCGGGCGAAACGCTCACGGTGGAGCTGTGGCGCGACGGCCCGGACATCCGCTTCCGCGCCGCCTGCCAAGAGCGCGGGACGCCGGTCATCGACAATGGCTACTGCCTCCTCGGGGAGGCTGCATGAAGCCCGAACCACAATGAGGAATATCATGACCCGGGACGAGAAAATCAGCGCCTATGACAGCGTCGTGCGCGGGCGGCGCAGCATCCGCGGCTACAAGCCTGATCCGGTGCCGCGCGCGCTGTTGTGCGAGATCATCGCCGTGGCGATGCGCGCGCCCTCCTCCCTCAACAGCCAGCCCTGGAACTTCACGGTGGTGACGGGTGAACCGCTCGACCGAATCCGCGCGGGCAACACCGAAAGGTGTCTCGCCAATGTCCCCGAATCCCGCGAATTCCGGACCAGCGAAGCTTATACCGGCATCCATCGCGAACGGCAGGTTGAGATCGCCAAGCAGCTCTTCGCGGCGATGGGGATCGAACGTGACGACAAGCCCAAGCGGCTCGACTGGGTGCTGCGCGGCTTCCGCCAGTTCGATGCGCCGGCCTGCATCATCGTCACCTATGACCGTGCCCTTTTCGGCGACGATGTCGCGCCCTTCGATTGCGGGGCGGTGGCGAGCGGTATCGTCAACGCCGCGTGGGCGCGGGGGCTGGGGTGCGTGATTAACAGCCAGGGGATCATGCAATCGCCGGTGGTCCGCAAACATGCCGGGATCGCCGAGGACCAGGTGATCCAGACCTGCATCGCGATCGGCTGGCCCGACGAGGACTTCCCCGCCAACGCGGTCGTCTCGCGGCGCAAGCCGGTGGACGAGGCGGTGCGCTTCGTCGGTTTCGAGGACTGACCATGGCGCTCGATCCCTTCATCCGCGATTCGGTGGTGCTCCCGGCGGTGTGCGCGCCGATGTTCCTCGTCAGCAATCCCGCTCTGGTAACTGCGGCGTGCAAGGCCGGGATCGTCGGCGCGCTGCCGCGCCACAATGCGCGCGGCTTCGAGGTGTTCGAGGGCTGGCTGAAGCAGATCCGCGATGATCTCGACCGCTTCGCCGAGGCCCGACCCGAAGCCCGCGTCGGGCCGCTGGCGATCAACCTTGCCACCGGCCTGCCTGCCGACGAGGCCGAGCGCCACCTTGCCACCTGCAGGCAATACGGCGTGCGGATCATCATCACCGCCGTAGGCAACCCGACCCAGATGGCCGCCCAGGTGCACGATCACGGCCTCACCATCTTCCACGATGTCACCAGCCTCCGCTTTGCCGAGAAGGCAATTGCAGCCGGCGTCGACGGGCTGACCTGCGTCGGTGCAGGCGGCGGGGGGCATTCGGGCACGATCGGCCACCTTGCCCTGATCCCGCGCATCCGTCGGATCTTCGGTGGCACGCTGCTGATGGCGGGTTCTATATCGACCGGCGCGGCGATCCGGGCCGCCGAAGTGCTCGGTGCGGACCTCGCCTACATGGGCACGCGCTTTATCGCCACGCGCGAAGCCGGGGTCGATCCGGACTATGCACGGATGCTGGTCGAGAGCCGCTCCGAAGACCTCGCCTTCACCCCCGATATCGCCGGGGTCGCGGCCAATTGGCTGAAGCCCTCGCTTGAACGGCTCGGGCTTGATCCCGACAATCTGCCCAAGCCCGGCGGCAAGGGGATGCGCCACAATCACCTGCCGCCGGGGGTCGAACCGTGGAAGAACCTGTGGTCGGCGGGCCAGGGGATCGATCTCATCGACGACGTGCCGAGCGTGGCCGCGCTCGTCGCCCGGCTGCGGCGCGAATATGTCGCCGCCTGCGACCTGCCCAGCCATGCCGATGTCGCGCGGCTGGTCGAAGCCGCGCTCGACGCGCCGCCGGGCGAGTGAGCGGTTGACGGGATTTACGGGCAAGATTGACCGGATTGACCACGGCTGGCCGGCATGGCCCGGACTATGCATCACAGCCAGACAAGAACCGAAGGAGCGGAAATGCAAATCGAAGGGGCAAGGGCGGTAATGGTGGGCGGGGCATCGGGCATGTGCCTTGCCACGGCGGAACGGTTCGTCGCGCGCGGCGGCAAGGTCGCCATCCTCGACCGCGAGCAATCGGACGGCGCGGCGGTCGCCGAACGGCTCGGGGGCACCTTCCATCCCTGCAACGTCGCCTATTACGACGCGATGGGCGAAGCCATCGACGCTGCGGTCGCGGCGCTAGGCGGGGTCGAGTTCTGCCTTAACACCGCGGGCGGCGGGGTGCAGACCAAAACCCTTTCGCGCGATGGCGCAATGCATCCGATCGAGACCTTCGAGGGCGTCGTGAAGCTCAACCTCGTCGCCAGCTTCAACATCAACCGCCATGTCGCCCGGCACATGGCCAAGAACGCGCCCAACGCCGATGGCGAGCGCGGGGTGATGATCAACACCGCTTCAATCGCGGCCTTCGAAGGGCAGATTGGTCAGGTCGCCTACGCCGCCGCCAAGGCGGGGATTGCGGGCATGACCCTGACGATGGCGCGCGATCTCGGCGGCCTCGGAATCCGGGTGATGACGATAGCGCCGAGCCTGTTCGCCACCGGGCTCACCGTCGGCGTTACCGAAGATTTCGCCGATCGCCTCACCCGCGATGCCGCCTTCCCGCGGCGCATGGGCAAGCCCGACGAATTCGCCACCATGGCGATCGCGATTTTTGAAAGCGCGATGATGAACGGCTCGACCCTGCGCGTCGACGGGGGCCAACGCTTCGCGCCACGGTAAGGCCAAAGGAAAGGTAACGAACGATGGCACACAAGGCCTATGTCGGCGGCGTCGCCATGATCGAATTCACCAAGCCTGGCGCCAGCGACCCTTACGAGGTAATGGGCGGCCGGGCGATCGAGGCCGCGCTCACCGATGCCGGGATCGCGCTGACGGACGTGCAGCAGGCCTATGCCAGCTACATCTACGGCGACAGCGCCTGCGGGCAAAAGGCGATGTACGAAGTCGGCTATCCCGGCTTTCCGATCTTCAATGTCAACAACAATTGCTCCTCGGGCTCCTCGGCGATCTTCCTTGCGCGCCAGGCGGTCGAATCCGGGATGGTCGATTGCGCGCTCGCCTACGGGTTCGAACAGATGCAGCCGGGTGCCTTGCGGGCCCATTGGGACGACCGCGCCTCGCCCGGCCGCGTTGCGCTGAACGCGCTGCACAAGGCCCGGCCACAGGCCGAGGCCGGGCTGGGCGCGCCGATGCTGTTTGGATCGGCCGGGTTCGAGTATTGCGAGACCTACGATGCCAGCCCCGAACTGTTTGCCAAGGTCGCAGTCAAATCGCGCCGCCACGCCGGAGCCAATCCCTTCGCGCTGTTCACCAAGCCGCTGACGGTCGAGGAAGTGATTGCCTCTCCGGTGGTCTATGGCGAGCATCTCCACCGCCTGATGTGCTGCCCACCGACCTGCGGCGCGGCCGCGGCGGTGATCGTCAGCGAAGCCTTTGCCAAAAAGCACGGAATCACCCGGTTGGTCGAGATCGCCGGACAGGGCATGGCAACCGACACCGAGACGATCTTCCAGAGCGCGCGCAACGTCGTGGGCGCCGATTACGCCGCCCGCGCCGCACGCATCGCCTATGAAGCGGCGGGGATCGGCCCGGAAGATGCCGATCTGGTCGAACTCCACGATTGCTTCACCCCGAACGAGGTGGTCGCCTATGAATCGCTCGGCCTGTGCGGTCCGGGCGAGGCGACCCGCTTTGTCGAGGACGGGGACAACACCTATGGCGGGCGGGTGGTGGTCAACCCCTCTGGCGGACTAATGTCGAAAGGCCACCCGATCGGCGCAACCGGCGTCGCGCAATGCGTCGAGCTGGTCTGGCACCTGCGCGGCGATGCCGATAGACGTCAGGTCAAGGGCGCGCGCATCGCGCTCCAGCACAATATCGGCGTGCCCGGCGCGGCGGTCGTGACAGTCTACAAGGCGGCATGAACTTCGATTTCTCGGACGAGCAGAAGGCATTCGGTGATCAACTGCGCCGGATGCTGGCTGATCTCGGCTCGCTGGCTGAGGCGCGCGCAGCGCTGGACGGGCGGGCGCCCTACAGTACCGCGGTATGGCGCGCGCTTGCCGGAATGGGATGTCAGGCTGTGCTGGTGCCCGAGGCGCATGGCGGGCTGGGGCTGAGCGCGCTCGACCTGTGTGTCGCTGCCGAGGCGATCGGCCATTCCCTCGCCCCGGTGCCCTCGCTGCCCTCGATCTACCTGTGTGCCGAAGCGATCCGGCTCCACGGCAACGCGGAGCAGCAGGCGGCGTGGCTGCCCCGGCTGGCGGAGGGAAGCGCGATCGGCACCTTCGCGGTCGCCGAGGGGCCAGGGGAACTCACTCCCGATACCCTCGCCACCCGATTTACGGGCGGGAAGCTCGATGGCGAGAAGCTGCCCGTGCCTGATGGCGCGGTCGCCGATGTCGCGGTGGTGCTGGCGCGCACGAGCAATGGCCCGCTGCTCGTGCTGATAGAGCTTGCCGGGGTGGAGCGCGAGAGTGTCCCCAATCTCGATCCCGGCCGGCCGGTGGCGCGGTTGCGCTTTGCCGACGCCCCGGCCGAACCGCTCGGCACCGCCGGTATGGCGGAATGGGGGCGGCTGCGCGATCGCGCGGCGATCCTGCTCGCCTTCGAACAGATCGGCGCTGCCGACCGGGCGCTGGCGATGGCGCGCGACTATGCGCTCGAGCGCAAGTCCTTTGGCCGTGCAATCGGCTCCTATCAGGCGATCAAGCACAAGCTCGCCAATGTCTACGCCGCGAACCAGATCGCGCGGGCGCACGCCTATTTCGGCGCCTGGGCGCTCGCCACCGACGCGCCGGAGCTGCCGCTGGCGGCGGCCGCGGCGCGGGTCGCGGCGAGCGAGGCCTTCTCGCTGGCGGCGCAGGAGAACGTGCAGACCCACGGCGGCATCGGCTTCACCTGGGAGCATGATTGCCAGCTTTTCTACCGTCGTGCCCGCGCGCAGGCGCTGGTTCTGGGCGGGATGGCCGCATGGAAGGGGCGCGTCCTTGCCGGTTTGCGCGCAGGGCTCGCGGAGCGGGGCTGATGGATTTCAACGACACACCCGAAGAAGCCGTCTTCCGCGCCAAGGCCCGCGCCTGGCTCGATGCCAATGCCGAACGCCGCACCGGGGCAGAAATTTCCGGTAATCATGACCTTCCCGCCCGCATCGCCCGCGCCCGCGCCTACCAGCAGCGCAAGGTCGAAGCGGGCTATGCCGCGATGACCTTGCCTCGCGCCTATGGCGGCGGCGGGGGCACCGCGATCCGGCAGGTGATCTTCGCGCAGGAGGAAGCCGCCTTCGACAATTGCGGCGTGGTCGACTTCTTCGGGATCGGGCTCGGCATGTGCCTGCCGACGATCCTTTACAATGGCACCGAGGAACAACGCGAACGCTATCTCGCTCCCGGCATTCGCGGCGAGGAGATCTGGTGCCAGCTGTTCTCCGAACCCTCGGGCGGGTCGGACGCGGCGGCGGCGCGGACCAGCGCCATCCGCGACGGCGAAGGCTGGCGCATCTCCGGCCAGAAGGTCTGGACGTCCGGTGCGCATTTTTCGGATTTCGGGATCATCACCACCCGCACCGATCCGACTCTGCCCAAGCATCGCGGCATGACCATGTTCATCGTCGATATGAAGGCCCCGGGGGTAGAAGTCCGCCCGATCCGTCAGATGTCTGGCGAGGGCGAGTTCAACGAGGTGTTCTTCACCGACGTCTTCGTGCCCGACGACCAGCGGCTCGGCGCAGTCAACGATGGCTGGTCGGTGGCGCTTTCCACTCTGATGCACGAACGCGCCGGGATCGGCGGGCGCTCGGGCGATCTCGGCTGGCGGCGAATGCTGGAACTGGCCGAGGCAACGATGCTCGAAGCCCGTCCGGCGGTCGAGGACTGGCGGGTCGCCGGCCCGATCGTCGATTCCTTCCTGACCGAGTTCGGCGCGCGGCTGATCGGCTTCCGCGGTCAGACCGCGCTGTCGAAGGGCGAGCAGCCGGGACCGGAACAGACCATCCTCAAGATGCTCAAGGCCCCGCTGATCCAGCAGCACGCCTACCGGGCGATGGATCTCCTCGGCGAGGCCGGGGTGCTGACGCCCGAGACCCTGGGCGAGGACTGGCGCGAGATCGAGCGCGCGTGGACCTTCGGCGCGGGCCTGCGCATTGCCGGGGGCAGCGACGAAATCCTGCGCAACATCGTCGCCGAACGCGTGCTCGGCCTGCCGGCCGACGTCAGGCTCGACAAGGGCGTGCCGTTCAACGATATTCCGGGCTGAACGGGCGCCGGGTCAATCGGGCGCGATGCGCTGGCGGCGTAATTCGCTGCGGCGCACCTTGCCGGCATCGTCACGCAAAGGCTGGCTGACGAACTCGATACTGCGCGGCACCTTGTAGCGCACCAGCCGCTCCGCCACGAAGGCCAGCAATTCTTCGGCGGTGACGGGCAGGGCGGCATCGACGATCGCGTGGACGCGGTTGCCGAGATCATCGTCGGGCAGGCCGATCACCGCGCTCGACCGCACCGCCGGATGCTGGTCGAGCGCCGCCTCTACCTCGGCCGGGTAGATGTTCGCGCCGCCCGCAAGGATCATGTCGGTGCGCCGGTCGGCGAGGAAGACATACCCCTCGGCATCGATCCAGCCAATGTCGCCGAGCGTCTCGTATCCCCCGGCAATCGCCTTGGGCTCGGCCCCGATGTAACGGTAGGTGGTGCCCGGCCCGGCCCTGGGGCGCATGTAGATCTCACCGATCTCGCCCGGCGACAGGATTTCGCCCGCCTCGCCGACCACGACCATCTCGAACAGTTCGGACGGCTTGCCGACTGTGCCAGGGCGCTTCAGCCATTCGTCACCGCGCACCAGCGTGACGCCCTGCCCCTCGGTACCGCCATAGAGCTCCCACACCTTCTCCGCACCGAGCCAGCCGATCCAGGCCTCCTTGAGCCAGCGCGGACAAGGCGCGGCCATGTGCCAAAGGGTCTGGACCGAGGAGAGGTCGTAGCGCGCGCGGACGCCGTCCCCCAGCCGCCAGATGCGGCTCATCATGGTCGGCACCACCATCATCCAGTTGACACGGTGCCTCTCGATCAGGGCGAGCGCCTGTTCGGCATCGAATGTCTCCATCACTACAAGGTGATGCCCGCGCATCAGACCGTAGCTCGCCATCGAGATCGGCGCATTGTGGTAGAGCGGCCCGGCGACGAGCTGCACCTGATCGAACTTCATCTCCATGAAGGGCGCATCGGGATCGAACTGCGCCGGCTGGCCCGAAACGATGAGCTTGGGGCGACCGGTGCTGCCCCCGCTGGTCGGCGCGTTCCAGGCGGTGGCGACGCGGTCGGGCAGGGGCGCGTCGCTCAGGTCGGAAGGGGGCGCGTACCCTTCGGGCACCGCTGCGCGCGGGGGCCGTATCGCCGCGTTGCCGCCGACCACCAGCGCCGGCTGGCCGAGGTCGACGATCGCCTGCTGTTCGGGCAGCGGCAGGCGCGCGGAGACCGGCTGCGGAGTCGCCCCGAGCTTGAGCGCGGCGCTGGCGGCGAGGAAGAAATCGATCCCGTTGGGCAGCGCGATCGAGACGAGATCGTCGGGCCGCACGCCCAAATCGGCATAGGCCCGCGCGAGGCGGTTGCTGGCACGGTCGAATTCGGCCCGCGTGATCGTTTCGGAGCCGCAGGTGATCATGGGACGGTCAGGGTCTGCCTCGACATGGCGACGCAGGATCGCCGCCCAGGGTTGCAAGGCCATGGCGCGCCTCAGTCCACCCGGTCGCGGTTGTAGTTCCGCCCACCCGCGAAGTAGAGCGCGCCGCCGACGAGGAAGAACATGCAGGCATAGGACATCGCCGTCGCCAGTGCCTGATCGCCGAGCGTCGCGGCCAGGGCGTCGCTGCCGAAGCCGATCGCCCAGGGTCCGAGCCCCTGCCCGATCAGCGCCGAGACGAACATCGTGATCGCCGCCGCAATTCCGCGCATCCGCGCCGGCACGGTCGACTGGATACCGGCGGTCGCGGGCCCCACCATCAGCCCTGACAGGAATGCCGCAACCCCGGTCAGGGTGAGGGCAAGCGTGCGGGATTCAGTGGCGAAGAGCACGGCATAGATCACGCCGACCAGCACGTTGACGAGCCCCGGTATCCACATCTCGAACCGTCGGTCGCGGCGCATCACCACGCCGGAAACCGCTGCGCCGACCAGCAGCCCGGCGATCATGCCCGCACCGACGATCGAGCCGTAGAGCACCCCGACCTCGGTCAGCGACATGCCATGGCTGCGGATCAGGAAACTCGGCACCCAGTAGCCGAGCCCGTGGACCGCGAAGGTGCTGACCGAATAGGCGAAGACGATATAGACGAAGGTCGTGTTGGCGCGCAGCGCGGCGAAGGTCTCTCCCATCCCCGCCTGCCTGCCCGCGTCCTCCCCGGTCTCGAACACGCCCCGGCGCGGTTCGCGGATGGTGAAGAACATCAGCAAGCCCACAAGCAGCGCCGGGATCCCGAACAGCGTGAAGGTCATCCGCCAGCCGGCTACGTCGGCGAGGTATCCTGCCAGGATCAGCCCCAGCGGGGCACCGATCCCGAGGCCGGAATAGATCAGCGCCAGTGCGCTCGCGCGTTGTTCGGGGCGGAAACTGTCGCCGATGATCGAGTACTTGGTCGGAACGCTCCCCGCCTCGCCCACGCCGCACAGCATCCGCGCGAGGAACAGCTGGACGAAGCCGTAGGTCCAGCCGCACAGCACGGTTGCGATGCCGAGCAGGCCCATCGATAGCGCCAGCAGCTTCGAGCGCGAATGAGTATCGGTCAGCCGTCCGAGCACCAGCCCGAAGGCCGCATAGAAGATCGCGAAGGCAAAGCTCAGTGCGCCCAGCTGGCTATCGGTAAACCCGAGTTCCGCGCGGATCGGCACGATCAGCACGCCGAGCACGGTGCGGTCCATGGTGACCAGCAGGTTGGCGAGGAAGAAGGCGAAGATCAGATAGTAGTCATAGGCCGAGCCGAACCCGCGGACTGCCGCCGTCGGTTCCGCCGCCTCTGGCTGTATCGCCGTCGCCTCCTTCATCCCCGCTCTCCCCGGCTGCGCATGTGGATCAAGCAGTTTTCGCCTTCACGAAGCGCCCGATCGATTCGATTGCCTGCTGGCCTTCATCGAGCTCGCTTGAGAACCAGTGCCAGACGTGGATCATCTCCGGCCAGACCTCGAGGGTGAGGTCGTTGCCCGCCTTCCGCGCCTTGTGGGCGATGGCGATGCCGTCATCGAGCAGCACCTCGGCGCCACCGACCTGGATCAGCATCGGCGGCAGATTGGCAAGGTCGCCGAACAGCGGCGAGGCATAGGGATCGCGCGGATCGCCCTTGCCGACATACATTTCTGCGCCGAGCGCCAGCGGCGAGGTGCTGGCAAGGTCGCGGCCCCGGTTGCGCGTCAGCGTCTGCCCGGACAGCGTCATGTCGATCCACGGAGAGACAGGCACCCCGGCGGCCGGTTGTTCAAGCCCGCTGTCGCGGATTTTCATCAGCGCCGCGATGGTCAGCCCGCCGCCCGCCGATTCGCCCGAAATCACGATGTTGTCCGCCTTGTAGCCCGAGGCGAGCAGCCACTGATAGGCTGCGAGCGTATCGTCGAGCGCGGCGGGAAAGGGATGTTCGGGCGCCAGCCGGTAATCGACGCTCAGCACCCGCGCCTCGGCCGCGCGCGACAGCCGCGCGCAGCATTCGCGCACTGTCAGCGGGCTGCCCGAGATGTAGCAGCCACCATGGGTGTAAAGCAGCACGCGGTCCGGATCGGCCTCGGGCGCGACCACCCATTCGGCCGGCACCCCGCCCGCGTCGACCGGCTCCACTAAAGTGCCTTCGGGCACGGGGTATCGGTTGTCGAAGGAACTCATCAGCATCCGCACACCCTCGAGCGTCTGGGAGTACCGTTCGCGGACCTCCGCCACAGATTCAAAATGCGCCCAAAGTTTCCGGAAACTTTCGCTCGCCACCGTCATTTCTCTCGCTTCTGCTATGGTGCTTGCGGCGATATCACTTACTTCTTTCGGCAAAATCCAGTCGCTTTTCGGGTCTGGCATGCATTGCCATTCAACTTGGCAATCAATGCTCACCCTTGCTGCCGCCGAGCCACTTAATGACATCGGCAAGGGAGAACATCATGGCCGATACACGCCAGCAGCTGATCGATTACGTCGACCAATGGTATGCCGTCTTTCCTTCGGGCGATGCGGCCAAGATGGCGACGCTTTATACGCCCGATGCGCGCCTGATGCTCGCCAACCTGCCCGCCGTGACGGGTGCCGAGGCAATCGGGGCGATGCTGGCGAACTTCACGGCACACGGCGATCTTGCGATTGAGCATCACGTCTCGGAGGTTGAGGAAGTCGGCGAAGGGCTGGCGATGGTGACCGGCGGGGCACTGGCCGAAATCACGATCAAAGCCAACGGGGCCAAGCACAAGGACGCATCGCGCTTCGTGATGCTGATGAAGCGCGCCGAGGACGGCCGCTGGCTGTGCCATTACGACGTGTCGCAGCAGACCCCAGACGTGCGCTTCCCGGATTGAGTCGATGGGCATCGACCCGGCGCGGATCGCCGACAGCGCCTTCTATCTCTACGCCGAAACCTTTCTGCCCGACGAAGCGGCGCGCACCGCCAACCTTGCCGCCCTGCAGATGTGCGCGGACGGCACGGCCGCAGCCACGCCGAGCGTTTCGACCTACATCTTCCGCCCGTCCCCGCTTGCCCAGCTGACGGGCGACCGGCTCCATCCCGGCTGCATCGCGATCGAATCCACCGAGCTCTACCTCACCCCGCAGGGCTTTCGCGGCCATATCGAGACGGACCTGTTCCGGCAGGGCCTGCGCAAGATGTACCGCGAAGTCGGGCGGCTCGGCGCGCGGATCTTCTGGATCGGTGCGCGGCCCGCACCCGACATGCTGCGCAACATCTTCCGCTCGGATCCCGAAGCGCGCCCGATGATGCCGGTGCGCGAGCAGCTGTTCGACCCGGTGGTGCACGCCGGGTCTCGGGTGGAGGACGCGGCGATCTTCTCGCTCGGCATGATCCTCGCCCCCGGAGGGGGGGCGGCGGCGATTGAGGCGGTCGATGCGCTGGCCGATGGGATGCGGGCGATCTCGCTCGTCGCTTTCTTCCACCCGCTTGATCCCGGCTTACTGCGGCTGTTCTGGCTTGCGCCGGTCGATGCCGCGCAGCCGCCCGCGCGCATCGCCGCGCTGGTCGCGCCGCTTGCCGCCAGCTGCGAGCGGCTGATCGGGCACGCCGAGGTCCACCGCGAACGGGCCGATCTCGCCGCCGCGCTGGATGCGGCGCTGGCCGGTTGCGGCGAATGGCACGCGGCATCCTCGGGCTATTCGGGCTATCCGCTGCACCCGGCGGTGAGCACCGATTGAACGGGAGGAGCTGGCATGAAGCGTATCGTCACGGGGCATGACGCTCAAGGCAAGGCGGTGTTCGTCTCGACCGGAGAGCCTGCCCACCGTGTCGAGGTCACGGCGCTGGGCTGGCGCGAATTGTGGAGCACCTTTCCCGAAGACGCCCTGCCCATACCCGACCCCGCCAACGAGCCATCGCGCGATCCGCGCTGGACGAGCGTCTATCCACGCCCTGGCCAGAGCCTGTTCCGGGTCCTCGAATTCCGTCCCGAGGACGCAGCGGCCAAAGGGGGCGGACCGATCTGGGATGCCGAAGAGCTCGCCACCATGCAGCGCGAATGCCCGGGCGCGCTCGATGCGCTCGAACCTGATGCGCCGGGGATGCACACGACGGATTCGGTCGATTACGGCATCGTGCTCGAAGGCCGCATCGGGCTCGAGCTTGACGACGGGGTGATCGTCGAACTGGAACCGGGCGATGTCGTGGTGCAGAACGGCACGCGCCACGCTTGGCGCCCGCGCGAGCGGACGCGCATGGCCTTCGTTATGATCGGCGTCGCCCGCCGGGAGGAACAGTGATGAGCGATTACCAGACGATCCGCTACGATCAGCCGTCCGAAGGCGTGGCGCGAGTGACGCTTGCCCGCGCCGACAAGCGCAACGCGCAGAACGTGCAGATGCTCTACGAGCTCGACGGCGCGTTCCGCCGCGCGGCTGAGGACGATAGCGTGAAAGTGCTGATCCTCGCTGCCGACGGCCCGCATTTCTCCGCCGGCCACGACCTTGGCGAGGCCGATCGCATCGGCAACATGGCGCAGTTCGATCCCGTCGGCCTATGGTGCGGCTATGGCTGCGCCGGGGCGGAGGGGCACATGGGCTTCGAAAAGGAGGTCTATCTCGGCTTTTGCGAAAGATGGCGCAATTTCGCCAAGCCCACCATCGCTGCGGTGCAGGGCAAGTGCATCGCGGGCGGGCTGATGCTGGTATGGCCCTGCGACATCATCCTCGCCGCCGACAATGCCGAGTTCTGCGACAACACCGTCAACATGGGTATCGCCGGGGCGGAGTTCTTCAACCATCCCTGGGAGCTGGGGGTGAGGAAGGCCAAGGAATTCCTGTTCACCGCCGAAACCTTCGGGGCCGAGGAAGCCTGGCGGCTCGGCATGGTGAACCATGTCGTTCCGCTTGCGGAGCTCGAAGCGCGCACCCTTGCGCTGGCCGAGCGGATCGCGAAGAAACCGATGATGGCGCTCAAACTCCTCAAGGAAGCGGTCAACGCCGCGCAGGACAGCGCCGGGCGCGCCAATGCGATGAAGACCAGCTTTGCGCTCCACCAGCTTTCGCACAGCCACAACATGGAGCTCTACGGGTTACGCGCCGATCCCACCTTCCTGCGCGAGTCCGGCTTTGCGGCGAAGAACCCGCGCTTTGCCAAGGCTGCCGAGTAATGAGCGATCCGCCCGACAGCATGCACCTCGTCGATCCCGAGTTGCTCGAACTGCTCGAGATCATGCCGACGCGCGACCTTGACGACGCGCTGGTGGCCACGATGCGCGCGGCAGCCGCGCAGGCCCCGCCACCGCCGATCCCCGAAACGCGCACGGTCCGCCAGATGGTGGCAGTGCCCGGCCCCGGCGGCGGGCCCGACGTGCCGCTCACCCTCACCATGCCCGAAGGCACGGCGGTCCGCGGTTGCATCCTGCACATGCACGGCGGTGGCTACGTGATGGGGAGCGCAGCCGCCTACGAGCCGGTCCACCGCCCGATGGCCGCGCAGCTCGGCTGCGTAATCGCTTCGGTCGATTACCGCCACGGCCCCGAAGACCCCTTCCCGGCCCCGCTAGAGGATTGCTACGCCGCGCTCGGCTGGCTTTACACCCATGCCGCCGAACTCGGGATCAACACCGCGCGGATCGGCGTGATGGGCGAAAGCGCCGGGGGCGGCATGGCGGCCGCGCTGGCGCTGCTGGCGCGCGACCGGGGGGAATATCCGCTCGCCTTCCAGCATCTCGTCTACCCGATGATCGACGACCGCACCGGGTCGACCGCCGCGGCCAACCCCTATGCCGGGGCGCTGATCTGGACGCCGCACAACAACCGCTATGGCTGGCGCGCCTATCTCGGCCGCGAGCCGGGGGGACCAGACACCCCGCCCTATGCCGCCGCCGCGCGCCACACCGAACTTGCCGGGCTGCCGCCCTGCTTCCTGCTGACCGCCGCGCTCGACCTGTTCATCGACGAGAACCTCGATTACGCCGCGCGCCTGATCCGCGCCGGGGTGCCGACCGAGCTGCATGTCCTGCCCGGTGCATTCCACGCCTTTGACGGCCACCCCACTGCCGGCGTCGCCAAACGCGCGCGGGCGCTGCGGATGGAGGCACTCGCCCGGGCGCTGGGTGAGGCGCAAGGCGCAAACGCGTGACAGCTAATGCCGGTCCCCTTGTCGTGCCGCGCGCTTGCCGGCACGCCCTCTCCAGATAAGCTTGAGGGCCTTCGGTATGCCGCCACGAGAGGAGCCGACATGGCCAACGACACCACCGCGCCCGCACAGGCCCGATGCCCGGCCCACGGGCTGAGCGAGCTGCGCCCCGCCAACCCCGCCTTCTATACCGATGCCCCCGCGATGCTGCGCCGCCTGCGCGAAAGCGGTGCGGCGGTGCGGGACGAAGATGCCAAAGTCTGGCTCGTGACCGGCTATGAGGCCGCCCATGCCGTGCTCAACGACCGCAGCCTGTGGCGCGGGCAGGAGAAGGGCGAGCAGAGCCCGGGCCGCGACAAGTTCGTCCGCGACAACTTCACCCCGCATCCTGAAACGGGGGAGCCGGTGTCCTATTCGCTGACCCAGCTCGACGATCCCGACCATGCCCGCGTCCGGGGCCTGCTGGCCAAGCCGCTCTATACCCGCACCGCCCGCGCGCGTCACGCAGTCGACGCGGTGATCGACGAGGTGCTGGACGCGCTCGCGGGCCAGGAAACCTTCGACCTCGTTGCCGATTTCGCCGTGCCGATCCCGATCAAGATCATCGCTGCGATCCTCGGTGTCGATGTCGACCAATGGGCCCAGTTCCGCGAATGGTCGGAGGGGATGGCCAATTTCATCTACCCCAGCAAGACGCCCGCCCAGCAGAAAGCGCTGAACGATGCCACGATGGCGCTGCTGCGCTTTTTCCACGAGCAGCTCCAGGATCGCCGCCGGACCCCGCGCGAGGACCTGATCTCGGATTACGCCCGCTTCGCCCCCGAAGGGATTGAGGTGTCCGACACCGAACTGCTGTCGAACCTCATCACGCTGCTGACCGCCGGCAACCTCACCACCAGCGACCTCATCGCCAACGGTGTCTACCTGCTGCTCACCCACCCGGAGGAGCTGGCGAAGCTGCGTGCCGATCCTGCGCTGGTCAACCGCGCGGTCGAGGAGGTGCTGCGCTACGCGCCGCCGCTCGACATCACCGTGCGGATCGCATCGCATGATTTCGAAGTGGCCGGCTGCCCGGTGCGCCGGACCCAGAACCTCACGATGATGCTGCGCGCGGCGAACCGCGACCCGGCAAAGTTCGACGATCCCGAGCGTTTCGACATCACGCGCGGGGCCAATCCGCACCTCTCCTTCGGGGGCGGAGCGCATATGTGCCTCGGCGCCGGGCTGGCGCGGCTCGAGGCGCAGGTAGCCTTTGCCAAGCTGTTCGCCCGCTTCCCCGACCTGCGGCTGGCAGAGCCCGGCCAGGTGCCCCCGCGCCGGATGCTGCCCTTCATCAACGGCTTCGAGAGATACCTGGTGCGCGTCTAGGGCTCAGCCCTCCGGCTCGACATAGGCGACGCCGTGTTCGACCAGATCCCATAGCGCGCGGCCGACGGGCCGGGTGCGCTCTTCCTCGACATGGCCGACGAGGCCGGCAGCGCGGCTGATCAGCGAAAGGCCGCGCATCAGCGTGGGGGGCGTGCCGATCTCGCCGAGGATCGCGGCGATTGCGCCGGTGGCATTGATGGTGATGTGGCGGCCATAGACCGCGTCGATCGCCGCCGACAGCGCCTCGAGCGCGGCGATGTGGCGCCCCGGCACCCCCGCCTCGCGCGCAATGGCGAAAAGCTTGGGCGTGCGCGGATCGTCGGGTCGGTGGAGGTGATGGCCGAACCCCGGGAGCGGGCGGCGCTCGGCGCGGTAGGTCGTGGCGGTCGCCAGCGCCGCCGCCTCGATGCCGGCAGGATCGGCGAGCAGCGTCTCGATCAGCTCGGCCGCTTGCTCGGTGGTGCCGACGAACTGGCTGCCGACCGCGAGCAGCCCCGCCGCGACCGCCGCCTGGCTCGCCTCGGGCGAGGACATCGCGATCATCCGCGTGGCGATCACGCTAGGGGTGAAGCCGTGCTCCATCAGCGTCACAAGCACCATGTCCCATATCTTCGTCTCGGTCGCGGTCGGGCGGCGGCCGCGGATCTGAAAGAAGGCCATTTCAGTGAAGGTCAGCTGGCCGATCAGATCATCGACGAGGCTCGTCCCGCGGATGGTGATGCTGTCCTGGCTGTGGGTGGCTATGGCGGTTTGCATGGTGGGTTCGGTCATGGCGGGTTCTCTCTGGGCCGGGTCAGGCGAATTCGGCGCGGATCGCCGCGCCGTGCTGGTCGATGGCGGGCACATCTTGGGGCACCTCAGCGCGCCACGGGTGGGCGGGCAGCAGGACTTCGCCCCCGCCGACCCGCACCGGCTGGGTGCGCAGCTGCGGGTGCGCGGCGAGATCGGCGACCTCGTTGACCGCCGCCGCGGCGATATCGGCCGCACGCAGCCGGGTGCGCAGGTCCTCCACCGCGAACCGTGCGGTGGCGGCAGCAAGGATCGTGTCGAGTGCGGCCCGGTGCGCGACCCGCGCAGCATTGGTGACGAACCGGCTGTCATCGGCCAGCGTCGCATCGCCGAGGATGTCGGCGCACAGCCGCCGCCACTCGCGATCGTTCTGCACCGCCAGCACGAGGCTGCGGCCATCGGCGGTCGGATAGGCGCCATAGGGCGCGATGCTCGCATGATGGAGGCCGATGCGTCGGGGCGCCCGCCCAGCGTGGACGTGGTGGAGGTAGGGCACGGTCATCCAGTCGGCTAGGCCATCGAACAGCGACACCGCCAGCGCCGTGCCTTGCCCGCTTTGTCCCCGCGCAATCAGCGCCTCGAGGATTGCGGCGTGGGCGTTCATCCCGCAGGCGATATCGGCGACCGATACGCCCGCTCGCGCTGGGCCGTCGGGCGTCCCGGTGATCGCCGCCAGTCCGGCTTCGCACTGGATCAGGAGATCATAGGCCTTTTCCGCCACATAGGGGCCTTGCGCGCCATATCCGCTGATGTCGCAGGTGATAAGCCGCGGATTGCGGGCCCGCAATGACTCCGCTCCGAACCCCGCCCGTGCCGCCGCGCCCGGGGCAAGGTTCTGGACGAACACGTCGGCGCGCAGCAGCAGCCGTTCGAGCAATGCTGCATCCGCGGGCGTCTTGATGTCGAGCGCGATCGACTGCTTGCCGCGGTTAAGCCACACGAAATAGGCGCTCTCCCCTGCGACGACGTGGTCATAGCCCCGCGCGAAATCGCCCTCCGCCCGCTCGATCTTGATGACCCGCGCGCCTGCCGCCGCCAGCCGCGCGGTGCACAGCGGTGCCGCCACTGCCTGTTCCAGCGCGACCACGAGGATGCCGGAAAGCGCCCCCATCAGAAGCTCTTGGGCATTCCCAGCGCGTGGGTGGCGACGTGGCTGAGGATCAGGTTGGTCGAGATCGGCGCGACCTGGTAAAGCCGGGTCTCGCGGAACTTGCGCTCGATGTCGTATTCCTCGGCAAAGCCGAAGCCGCCGTGGGTCTGGATGCAGGTATCGGCCGCGAACCACGAGGCTTCCGAGGCGAGCATCTTGGCCATGTTCGCCTCGGTCCCGCAGGGCTCGCCCGCGTCGTAGAGGTCGGCGGCCTTGTGCACCATCAGCTCGGCCGCCGACATCTGGACATGGGCGCGCGCGATCGGGAACTGGATGCCCTGGTTCTCCCCGATCGCGCGGCCGAACACCGATCGCTCTTTCGCATAGGCCGAGGCGCGGTCGATGAAGAACTTGGCGTCCCCGATGCATTCCGCCGCGATCAGGATGCGTTCGGCATTCATGCCCGAAAGGATGTAGCGGAAGCCCTGACCCTCCTCGCCCAGCCGGTTGGCGACGGGCACTTCGAGATCGTCGAAGAACAGCTCGGTGGTCGCGTGGTTGAGCATTGTGCGGATCGGACGGATGGTGAGGCCCTTGCCCACTGCCTCGCGCATGTCGACCAGCAGAACGCTCATCCCGTCGGAGGATTTGTCGCACTCGTCACGCGAGGTGGTGCGCACCAGCAGGATCATCAGATCGCTGTGTTCTGCGCGGCTGATCCAGATCTTCTGGCCCGAGACGCGGTAGACGTCCCCGTCACGCCTGGCAAAAGTGGTGAGGCGGGTGGTGTCGGTGCCGCTGGTCGGCTCTGTGACGCCGAAGGCCTGAAGTCTGAGCTCGCCGCTGGCGACGCGGGGCAGATATTCAGCCTTCTGCGCGGCGCTGCCGTGCTTCAGCAGCGTGCCCATCACATACATCTGGGCATGGGCCGCCCCGCCGTTGCAGCCCGAACGGTGGATCTCTTCGAGGATCGCCGATGCCGCGCCGATACCGAGGCCCGCCCCGCCATATTCCTCGGGAATCAGCACGCTCAACCAGCCCTGCCGGGTCAGTTCGGCGACAAATTCGGTGGGATAGGTGCGGTCCCTGTCGAGCGCCTGCCAATAGGGGCCAGGAAATTCGGCGCACAGGCGGCGCACCGCCTCGCGGATGTCGTCATGGCGTTCCATGGGCCGAGGATAGCGGGGCCATGACGCATACGTCCAAGACATTCTCTGACAAAACGCTATATGCTGGGCGTATGGCCTTCTCGCAGCCACATGGTCCTGCGCGATACGATCGCGCTCGGCATAATCCCCAAGGCTGCAGCGCGGCAGCGCATCGCCCAGCCGCATGTGTCGCGCCTGATCCATGCGCTTGAGCACGAAGTGGGCGCACCGCTGCTCGAACGTCAGGCCCGCGGCGTACGGCCGACCTCGGCGAGCGAGATGAGTGCGGCACTCTCGGGCCGCATCGACTGAGAGATCGCCGCGCGCCGCGCGCGCATTGCCGAAAGCGCGTCGGGCATCGCCGGAAACTTGATGCTCGGCGTGCCGGGATCGCTCGCGCTGCCGCTGCTCGCCGAACCGCTCGGCCTCGTGACTGCGCTGGACGACAGCTCCGCCTCCCCATCGCAGCGCTGGCGGGACACCCGCCCTGCCCGCCGCGCCCAACCCGCTGCGCCTGCTGATTGACCGCGTGGCGGGCACGGTACCGCTGGCGATCACCGAGGAGCTCGATTCCTATGCCGTCCTGATCCGCATGGTGGCGGACCGGATGGCCGACACCATACTGCCCTTCTCCGCCGTCGCCACCGATGTCGCGTCCGGGTCGCTCGGCTGGCGCCTGCTCGATTCTGCGGCCGAGTGGCATGTCGTGCTTGCCCGCGTGCGCGACGCCGCCGAGACCGCCGCGATGACGGCGATCGCCGCGCTCGTCACCGAAGCGGTGGTCACGAGTGCCGCGGTCAACCGCTGGCGCGCGCTCGCGCCCTGACGGTCAATCCCCGGTGAGATGCGGGGCCGAAACGCGGTTGCGAAGCACGCCGATCCCCTCGACTTCCAGTTCAACGACATCGCCATGCGCGAGCAGCCGACCAAGCTCGATGCCGCAGCCGGTGCCGACGGTGCCCGAGCCGAGGATCTCGCCGGGATGGATGGCGTGGCCCCGGCTGATGTGGACAATCAGGTCCTCGAAGCTGAATTGCGCCTCAGTGGTGTTGCCATGCGACCATTCCTCGCCGTTGATGCGCGCAACCATGGTCTGGCGCGGCGGATCGGGCAGTTCGTCAGGCGTGACGATGCATGGCCCGAGGGCATTGGCGAAGTCCTTGCCCGCGCCCGGTCCGAGATTGATCGCGTGGCTCATCGCCCGCAGCTGCTCGTCGCGGGCCGACCAGTCATTGAAGATGGTGTAGCCGAAGATGTGGCGCTTAGCCTCGGCCGGAGTGATCGCCTCGCCAGGAAGGCCGATCACCGCCGCCCATTCGAGCTCGTAATCGATCTGTGCGGAGAACACGGGCCAGCGCACCTCGTCTTCGGGGCCGATCACCGCAAGCCGGTTGGAGGTGTAGTAAACCGGGTATTCGTAGAACGAGGGGTCGAGCCGCAGGGCACCGCTCGCCTCCATCGCGGCGCGTGCCGCATCGGGATCGAGGCTGTCGGCGATGGCGCGCTCGGCATAGACCCGGCGGGCGTTGAGCAGATGGCGCTCGAAGCTCAGGAAATCACGGATCTGGGTGGGGCGCGGCAGGGGCGCCCGCAGGCGCACGTTGCAGGTCTCGCGGATCGCTTCCGCGGGCGCCTGCTCGATCAACCGGCGCGCCGCATCCCAAGCCGCCTCGCCCGCCTCGATCAGCCGGCGCATCGAAGCGAAGGTCGGCGCCTCGGCTCGGCCGAGCAGGCGCGCTGCCTCGGCGAGGTCGACAATCCGGCGGTCGCTGTCGATCCACGCACCGATGCGTTCGGCGTCATCGGCATGGAAAGTAATCAGCCGCATCGCCTGCCCCCTCGCACCCGGGCGGCCGCGCGGCGGAGCCGGTCAATCGGCCCCGCCGCGCCCGCCAGCCTAGAAGCGGTAGCTCGCACGGACCCCGATGGTGCGTGGGCGATTGATCGAGAAGATGTCATACCCCGGCAGCGCGGTCGGTTCGCGCCGGTTGATCGCAATCTCGTTGGTGACGTTGTCGGCGAACACTTGCACCTGCACGCCGTTAGCAAAGCCCACGCCCGCGCGCACATCAAGGATGTCGAAAGCCGGCGCGTCGAGATTGGTGGTGGCCAGATCTCCCGGCCGCCTGCCGACGTGCCGGAACGTCGCGTTGGCGATGAGGTTGGCCGAATTGCTGATCGGGCTGTTCCAATCGGCAAGCACGCTGAAGCTGTTGCGCGCCGTGCCGGGCAGCGCCCGGCCGACGAATGCGGGGTTCGCCGTACCGAAGTCGGTCGGGTTGACGGCGGTCAGTTCCGCATCGGTGAAGGTGTAGCTCCCCGACAGACGGAAGTAGTTGCCGATCCGCGCCGAGGTTTCGACCTCGACACCCCAGATGCGCGCCTCACCGGCGTTCTGGGTGGATGTGTAGAAGGACGGCGCCCCAAGGTTCGAGGTCAGCTGGATGTCGCTCCAGTCAATCCGGTAACCGGCGACGTTGAAGGTCAGCCGGTCGTTGAACCAGCTGCTGCGCATCCCGACTTCATAGTTCCATAACGAGTCCGAGCTGAATTCGTTGTCGGGGATCTCAAAGATCGCGTTGCCGACGTTGAAGCCGCCTGGGCGGTATCCGGACGCGACCTGGACATAAAGCAGGATGTCCTCGGTCGGCTTGAATTCGATGTTGCCCTTGTAGAGGTCGACGTCTTCCTCCGCGCCCTGGACGACGTTCGGGTCGCGCCCGAAGAAGCCATCAAGCGTACCGCGCGCGAACAGCCACTGGTAGTTGTTCTTAACATTGGCGCGGCGGTAGCCGCCGGTCACCGTGAGGTTGTCGGCTAGGTCGGCCGTCACTTCGGTGTAGAAGGCCAGTTCCTCGAAATCGAGTCGACGGGAAGCGTCGATGGTCACATCGCCGGGCTGCGCGAAGGTAAAGAAAACCAGGTTCCCGCCGATGAGCAGGTAGCTGGTGAACGGCGCCCCGGTGGTGATCGCGCGCTGGCCGATGACGCCGTCGGTCTGTTCGTAATAGACCCCGGCAATGACATTGATCGGTGAACCCGAGAAATCGGTGGTGACGCGGAATTCGGCCGTGTCGGTCTTAGCATTGGCGGTGGTCGTAGGGTTGGTGAACGACCCGGTCGATCCGCCCGCCCGGTCGCCGCCCTCGACGAAGTTTTGCGTTCTGACGTCCTTGTGGCCGAGGATCAGCTCGAGATTGATCGCGCCGAGCTCGACCAGCAGTTCGGCATTGTAGACGTCGGCGACCTCTGAGAGCGGCTGGATGTGCTGCGCAACCAGCCGGTTGGTGCTGACCGGTGTGATGTCCGGCGTTTCCGCAAAGGGCGCGCCGAAGGCATAGGGGAAGGCGAGCGGATTGGTGTCCGAATAGGCGAATTGCGTCGGCGCGTAGGTGCCGCTGATCGCCTGGGTCGAATCCAGTTCGATGTCGTGGCGCAGGTAGGTGAAATCGAAGGTCACGTTGTCGGTGACGTTCCAGCGCAGCGCGACGCGCCCGCCGATCGTGCCTTCCTCGTTGGCGTTCTCGCGGTTGTCGCGGCCGATGACGTCGATGAAGCCATCATTGGCATAGGCGTAAAGCACCGCGCGCAGGGCCAGCTTGTCCTCGACGATCGGCACGTTGACATGCCCGTCGATCCCGAAATTGGTGCCGCCGTCCTTGGTGAAGGAAACGTAGGTGTCGATGCCCGCCCCGAACTTGCTCGCATCGGGACGGTTGGTCATGTAGCGGATCACGCCGCCCATCGCGCTCTGCCCGTAGAGCGTGCCTTGCGGCCCGCGCAGCACTTCGACCCGTTCGAGATCGACGAAGCGGTAGTCCGGGGTCTTCGAGATGGTCGAGGTGACCGGCAGCTGGTTCAGATAGACCGAAGTGGTCGAGTTGACGATCCCGCCGACCACCGAATCCGTGCTGCTGGCGGTGCCGATGCCGCGAATGGTGATCTCGTTGCCGCCAGGCTCAGCATTAAGCAGCGCGATGCCCGGGACCAGCGCAACGATGTCGGCAGTGGAGCGCAGGCTGCGCGCATCAAGCTGATCGCCGGTCAAGGCCGAGATCGACAGCGCCGTATCCTGCAGTTCCGTACTGCGGCGGGTCGCGGTGACGACGATGACATTGCGCTCTTCCGCGGTGGGCGCCGCTTCCTGTTCCTGCTCTTGTGCAAGCGCGGTGGCGGGACACAGTGCAACAGTGCCTACGAGTGCCGTGCTGAAAAGCAGAGACGCGCGACCTTGTTGAAACGAATACCGGAATGCCATGTCAGCCTACCTCCCCTTGTCGGGGTTGAAGCAATTTTCCCCTACCTCAACCTACCTTCCTGAGAATAAAAAGCGACCATGCCGCCTGACATGGGCTGCGCGGCCAAGCCTATCGGCAATTTCGGTCGCGGGGTCGGCTTGTTGAGACTTGTTGCAAAAATATCCCCGCCGCGCGATTCGCGGCGGGGGCTGCAGGATGGGACGGCGGCTCAACCAGGAGGTCGGCCGCCTGCGCTTTCGATAGGATCGAACCGGATCAGGCTTGGCCGGCCTTCGCGGCCCCGCGCATCTCGGTCCGGTAGCCGGAGGGGGTCATCCCGGTCCACGCGGTGAAGGCGCGGGTGAAGTCCGACGGTTCGGAAAAGCACAGCCGCTCGGCGATGTCGGCTACCGAGCAATCGCTTTCGGTGAGCAGCTTCTGGGCAATCTTGCAGCGCACCCGGTCCTTGATGCGCTGGAAGCTCTCGTTTTCCCGTGCGAGGCGGCGGGAAAGCGTGCGCGGGCTGCAACACAGCCGGTCCGCCACCAGATCCAGCGTCGGCGTGCGCAGCGCCTCGCGGTAGAGATCGAGCAGAAATTGTTCGACCCGGCTGGAAATCGCCTGATCGGTGCCCGGCACCTCGAACCAGTCAGTGGGCTCCTTCAGGAACCCGCCGTCGAAGAACTCCACCTCGGTGCGGACGATGCGCGCGTTCATGAGGTCGGCGCTGAACGACACGCGGTTGTCCTCGCAATCGAACAGCACCGGGCAGCGGAAGGCACGGCTGTAATCGATCGCGTGGGCCGGGCGCGGGGTGGCGAAATGGACCTGGGTGAGCTTGATGGGCCGGCCGATAAGCCAGCACTTGAACTTGTAGGCCCAGTAAGATGTGAACCACCGGAAGAGGTGCGGATCGGCTCCGTCGGCAAAGCCTGACACGTGATGGACGATATGCACCTCGTGGGTGTCGCGATCCACCAGCACTTCGACCTTGAGATCGTTGCGGATGGCGTTGATCATGTTCGCCATCTTGCGCACCGCATGGCCCAGCGTCTCGCAGCGCAGCGACGAGTGGCCGACGATGTAGCCCATCTCCAGCTTGCCTTGGATATCGAGGAACCCAAGAAATTCGTCGTTCATCGTCTCGCGGGTGACGAGGATCAACCGCTGGAGTTGCTCGCCGTCGATCCGCGCTTCGGGATCGGAATAAACCGACGGCTCGATCTGCGCGGATTTGAGGATGTTTTCGACCTGATAGCCGCGCCGGGCCGCGCCTTGCAGCAGCCCGCGAATGTAATAGCTACCGACCTCACAGCCGATGCTGGCGTGCTCCCCCGTGGTGAGCGGTTGAGCCACGAGATTGGCGATGACGTTCAATTGATTGTCTCTCCATCGAATGCGATAAGTCATGCTCTTCGCTGTCCGCTTCCCTCTCCATGAGAATGCTGACATCGTTTCCCGAAGGCGTCAAGCGGAGTGGGATCGGCCAATTTCCGCTACGGCATGCCTGCATGGTTGGCCTCCACGGCGACCTTTCTCACTTTGGCGTGGCGGCGCTCGGCGCTTTCCGGTGTGCCTTGCTGGGGTGCGGTGAGGACGAACAGCGTGCGCCCGTCCGCGCCTCCCAGCATGGCCGCGAAACAGGGCTCGATCGTGTCCACCACTTCCAGCACTTCGCCCCCTTCGGCAACGCGCACGCATTCCGGGAGCAGCGGATTGGCGAACCAGATCGCGCCCTGTTCATCAAGACAGATACCGTCAGGCATCCGCGCGCCGAGCTCTGCCCAGACCCGCCGTTCGCCGAGCGCACCATTGGCGAGAATCGGGAAGGCGGTGAGGCGCCGGCCGAAGGTCTCGGCGACGATCAGCGTGCCGCCGTCCGGGGTGATGACCATGCCGTTCGGGAAAGCGAGACCGCGGGCTGCGCGGGTCACACGGCCATCGGGGTCGATCATCGCCAGATCCGCAAGCGGGGGATCGGCCAGAACTGCGGCGCCCGATCCCTCGGCGATCACCCGGTCAAGGTCGAAACCGAAGTTGCCCACATAGGCGCGCCCGGCCGCATCGACGACCATGTCGTTGCACAGGCCGGTGGCGATGTCGCCCAGCTGGGCATGGACTGCCAGCGCGCCGTCGGCGCCGCGTCGCCACACGCGCTGCGCCTGCATGCCGACCACAAGCAGCGATCCGTCGGGCATCCAGCCAAGGCCGGAGGGCTGGTCGTCCAGCGCGAGCTCGACCCGAATGTCACCCTCCGCCCCTACGGAAAGCACCCGGTGGTTGTAGAAATCGCTGAGCCACAGCCGGCCCCCGTGCCAGCGGGGCCCCTCGCCGAAACTCAGGCCATCGGCAATCACCTCAGTCGCGCGTTTCATGCTTTGCCCTCTCCTGTCTGACCGTCATGATGCGCGTCCGGCCGCCGATCGCAAGCGGCAACCGAATGGCGGCACGAATTGCTGGTGTCCCGGTCCGACCATGCCATGGCGAGAGCTGCGGGCCCGGCGATAGCAATCGGGCATAAGCAGAGTGCAAGAAGGGATTTCCATGTCTGAACCCAGCGGCTTCATCCGGCTCGACCGGGAAGGAAGCATCGGCATCATCACGATTGCCCGGCCCGAACGGCGCAATGCGCTGCTGACCGCCATGTATGCCGAGATTGGGCAGGCATTGCGCGATTGCGACGCCGACCCGGCGATCCGCGTCATCCTGCTGCGCGGCGAGGGCCGCGACTTTTGCGCAGGCAACGACATCAATGACTTCCAGCGGTTCGGCAAAATTGTCGAAAACACCAAGATCGACCCACGCTCGGTGGTCAATCGCGACCGTGCCAGCAGCGTGGACATCGTCTACGTGATGATGGAGCTGAAAAAGCCGGTCGTCGCCGCTGTGCAGGGCAATGCGGTCGGCTTCGGGGCGACCATGCTGCTGCTCGTCGATTTCGTGATTGTCGAGCCCAGCACCGTGCTGCGCTATCCCTTCGTCGACCTCGCGATGGTGCCCGAGGCGGGCTCGTCGCAACTACTCAAGGAACGCGTGGGCTATTCCAAGGCGGCTGAGATCCTGATGATCACCGGCAAGGTCGAAGCGGAGGAGGCGGTGCGGCTGGGCCTCGCCAACGAGCTGGTCGGCACAGACGCCGCCTTCACCCGCGCGATGGAATATGCCGCCGCGCTGACCACCAAGCCACCGATCGCGCTGATGGAGACGAAGGCGCTGCTGCGCCGCGACACCGAGCTGCTCGCCGACCGGGTGCAATACGAATTCGACCGGATCGCCGAACGGACCGTCTCGCAGGAGGCGCAGGAGATCTTCGCCAAGTTCCTGACGAAGGCAAGATGAGCCTGGACGACTCGGCGACCCGGACGAGGCCGGGCGCCACACAGCGGCCGGACTTTGCCGGGCGCACCGTGTTCGTTGCGGGGGGGACCTCGGGCATCAATTTCGGCATCGCCCGCGCCTTTGCGGCCGCCGGCGCGACCATCGGCGTGATCAGCCGCGACCCCGCAAAGGTCGAGGCAGCCACCGCGATGCTGGGCACGGATGGCAGCCCCGCTTTCGGCCGGGCGGCAGACGTGCGCGATCATCAGGCGGTCGCCGAAGCCCTGCAGGCTTTCGCAAAGACCGCCGGGGGAAGCATCGACATCGTCGTCTCGGGCGCGGCAGGGAATTTCCTGTCGCCGGCGCGGGATCTATCGCCGGGCGGTTTCAAGGCGGTGGTCGACATCGACCTGCTCGGCACCTTTCACGTCGTGCGCGCCGCCTACCCGCTGTTGCGCAAGCCGGGCGGGGTGATCCTCAACATCTCCGCGCCGCAAGCCTACGTGCCGGTGCCGAACCAGATCCATGCCTGCGCCGCCAAGGCCGGAGTTGACCAGATCACCCGGGTGCTCGCGCGCGAATGGGGGCCGGAAGGGATCCGGGTCAATTCCATAGTCCCGGGCGCGATTTCCGGGACAGAAGGGATCGCGCGGCTCGCCCCGGGGGCTACCAGCGCGGACAGCGCCGCCGATCCGGTGGTGCGTACCGTGCCGCTGCGCCGATACGGCACCGTCGACGACATCGCGGCGATGGCGCTGTTCCTGGCTTCGGACGGGGCCGCCTATGTGTCGGGCGCGGTCATCCCAGTCGATGGCGGCTGGGGCGTGACGGGGCCGGTCGCCAGCGCCAGCTAGCCCTCGCCCCGTCTGGCCGCGCGGCTCAGCCTCCCCCGGTAAGGTCCACCCCGGCATCGGCGGCGGCCTTGCGCAGGAACTTCATCGTCTGGCTGGACAGATCGCCTTCCTTCGCGGTCGTGATGTCCGACAGCGCGCCAAACTGCGCGGCGATGTTCTCGGGCGTGCGCTCGTCCTCGCTGAGGTAGATTCCTTCGCTCTCCATCACGTAGATGCGCGAATAGCCGCCCGATCCGGCGGCGATGATCACCTTGGCAGGGGCCTCGTCGCTCGCCATGAACAGCACCGCGGGCGTGACCGCCGAGGTTTTCATCAGCCCGAGGATGTGCGGCGGCACGAGGTTCTCGGTCATCCGCGTCGCGGCGGCCGGGACCAGCGTGTTAACGCGGATGTCGTACTTCGCGCCTTCGAGGTTGAGAACGTTCATCAGCCCCACCATCGCCATCTTGGCGGCGGCGTAATTGGCCTGGCCGAAATTGCCGTAGATCCCCGAGGCCGAGGACGTCAGCACGATCCGGCCGTATCCCGCAGCGCGCATGTGTGGCCAAGCGGCGAGCGTGCAGTTGGCGGTGCCGAGCAGGTGCACGTCGACCACCGCACGGAAATCGGCTGGGGTCATCTTGGCGACCGTCACATCGCGCAGGATCCCGGCATTGTTCACGAGAACGTCGATCCGGCCCCACTTCGCCATGGTCTTTTCGATCATGTCGGCCACGTGATCGGGGTTGGTGACGTTCGCGCCATGCGCGATCGCCTCGCCGCCCAGCGCCTCGATCTCGGCGACCACTTTTGCTGCCGGTTCGGAAGAGCCGCCGTTGCCGTCCACAGTGCCGCCGAAATCGTTGACGACGACGCGCGCCCCGCGCCGGGCGAATTGCAGGGCGTGCTCGCGGCCCAGCCCGCCGCCGGCCCCGGTGATGACAACAACGCGATTGTCGAAGCGAATGGTCATGGGAAAGTCTCTCCGGATTGAAGGTCTATTGCGCCGTGAAGGTGAGCGTCAGCCACTCGGCGACGAGCGCCGGCTTGTCGCTGCCCTCGATCTCCACTGTCGCCTCGAGCCGGCCGATCCACTGGCCCGGCGCGCGTTCGTCCATCGCCTTGAGGACGAAGCGGGCGCGGATGCGGCTGCCGGTCTTGACGGGATTGAGAAAGCGAATCTTGTCGAAGCCGTAGTTCATGCCCATCGTCGCGCCCTGCATGGTATACTGCGCGACATAGGCCATCCCGCCGAGCAGCGAGAGCGTCAGGAAACCGTGCGCGATGGTCCCGCCGAAGGGGGTCGCCCTGGCGCGTTCGGGATCGACGTGGATGAACTGGTGATCATTGGTGAGCACGGCGAATTCGTTGACCATCTCCTGGGTCACGGCTTGCCAGTCGGACAGGCCGACTTCGGTGCCGATGAGGTCCTTGATGGTTTCGCGGGTATAGGTCTGCATTTGGCGGTCTCCTGTCAGAAGAATTCGATCAGCCCGGCGGCGCCCATCCCGGCCCCGACGCACATCGTCACCACGCCCCACTTCGCCCCGCGCCTCCGGCCCTCGCGCACGATGTGTCCGACACAGCGCGCCCCCGTCATGCCGTAGGGGTGGCCGATGGAAATCGCGCCGCCGTTGACGTTGAACTTGGCCGGATCGATCCCGAGCCGGTCGCGCGAATAGAGGCACTGGCTGGCGAAAGCCTCGTTCAGCTCCCACAGATCGATATCGTCGACCTTCAGACCATGCTGGGCGAGCAGCCTGGGGACGGCAAAGACCGGGCCGATGCCCATTTCGTCGGGATCGCAACCGGCAACCGCGAAGCCCCGGAACGCGCCGAGCGGCTCGATCCCGCGGCGGGCGGCCTCGGCGCCTTCCATCAGCACCACTGCGGCGGCGCCATCGGATTGCTGCGAGGAATTGCCGGCGGTGACGCTGCGGCCTTCCTTGATCCGCAGCCCGTCCCGGAGCACGGGTTTCAGGCCAGCGAGGCCTTCCAAGGTGGTGTCGGGCCGGTTGCACTCGTCGCGGTCGACCGTGACGGTGACATCGCTGGTTTCGCCGGTGGCCTTGTCGAACTTCTTCCAGACCGCCTGCATCGGCACGATTTCGTCGGCGAAGATCCCCGCGGCCTGCGCGGCGGCGGTGCGCTGCTGGCTCGAGAGGGCATATTCGTCCTGCGCCTCGCGGCTGACGCCGTAGCGATCGGCGACGACCTCGGCGGTCTCGATCATCGACATCCACAATTCGGGCATGCGCTCGTGGAGCTCCATGTCGAGGGCCTTGTGGTAGTTCATCTTGCCCGACAGCTGGACGAGCGAGATCGATTCCACCCCGCCAGCCGCGACCGCCTCGGCCCCTTCGATCCGGATGCGGCCAGCCGCGATGGCGATCGCCTGGAGCCCGGAGGAGCAATAGCGGTTGACCACCATCCCCGACACCGAAGTCGGGCAACCGGCCTTCATCGCGGCGTTGCGAGCGATGTTCTGACCGGTCGCGCCTTCGGGCATGCCGACCCCGAACACCACGTCCTCGATGGCCGCGTCTTCAAGCCCCGAACGGTCGATCGCGTGGCGCAGCGCATGGCCGGCAAGGGCGATGCCATGGGTGTCGTTGAAGCTGCCTCGCACGGCCTTGGCCATGGCGGTACGGGCGGTCGAGACGATAACGGCTTCGCGCATGAATCTGTGCCTTGTCCTTCAAATGATGCAGCCCCCGGCTGCCGTGCCGTGCCCTTAGCGCGCAGCGCGTCCGGGCTCGCTGGCCAAAGGCGACAGCCCTCAGGGGAATTGCGGACAGCCGAGGCAGAACAGTCCCGCCCCGGCGCGCCGCTCAGTAGTTGAAGCCGATCCGCAGCCCGACGGTGCGCGGCCGGATCACGTTGAGATAAGTGAACCGGTCGCCCGTCAGAAACGGCGCGCCGCGGATCACGCGCAGCACACCGGCTTCGTCAGTGAGGTTGTCGGCGAACAGCGTGGCGGTGAGCCCGCTATCCAGCACCAGGCTGATCCGCGCATCGAGCGTTTCATAGGCCGGCGCGACGAGCGTGTCGCCGAGCGCGCTGGTGCGGCTGCCGATGTGCCGGAAGATGAGATTGCTCGACAGATCGATGCCGTCGGCAATCCCAGTAGTCCACGAGGCGATCCCGGTGAACTGGTGTTCGGCCGTGCCCGGCAGCTTTTCGCCGACCCGTCCCGGCGGGGTGCCGAGGCCCGGGATCGACGGGGCGATGCTGGTCAGTTCGGCATCGGTGTAGGCATAGGCGACCGTCAGCGCGAGACCATCGGCCGGGCGCAGCGAGCCTTCGACCTCGACCCCGCGGATCCGCGCGGTCCCGGCGTTGAGCGTCGCCGAGAAGAACGGAGAGACCAGCTGGGTGGTCGGCAGCTGGATATCCTCCCAGTCGATGTGGTAGCCCACCACGTTGAGATCGGCGATGTCGCCGAACCGCGATCGCACCCCGATTTCGTAGTTCCAGAGTGTGTCCGACGAATATTCGAAATCGGGCACCACCGTACCGCTGAGCGCATTGCCGGGGTTGAACCCGCCGGGGCGGAAGCCCGAGGACGCCTGACCGTAGACCAGGAAATTGTCGCTCGCCTTCCATTCGAGGTTGAAGCGGAAGGTGTCGACCTTTTCCGAGGCCCCCTGATCGACGTCGAGCAGCGCGACACGGCCGAGAGCCCCGTCGAAGATCCCGTCCGCGAAGGTCCAGCGGTAATTGTTCTGGATATCCGAGTAGCGATACCCCGCGGTGAAGCGGAAACCCGCACCGAAATTGATTCCGGCTTCACCGTAGAAGGCCAGTTCCTCGTAATCGAGCTGGCGGCCCGAATCGATGATCCGCGAACCCGGGTTCAGCACGAACACCCCGGGGATGAACACGCGTGGTGCACCGGTCAGGATCGAAAGGGTGGCGATGGTGCCGCCCGCCTTTTCGTAATAGACCCCGGCGAGCCAGTCGATCGGCGAACCCTCGTATTTGGACACCAGCCGGAATTCTGCCGTGGTGCTGTCGGTTTCGCTCAGGGTGGTGTTGTTGAACAGGCTTTCGGTGCCGCCGGTCAGTTCGGCCGCCTCGAATTCGTTGCTGGTGTCGTTGGTCTTGTGACCGACGATCAGGTTGGCCTCGAAACTGTCGAAATCGACGAGGATCTCGCCGTTGAAGACATGCGCGATCAACTGGGTCGGCTGGACATGCTGGGCGACGAAGCGATCGGTGCTGACCTGCACGAAGTTTCTTGGCCGGCCGTTGTCCGCTGAAACGCCTGTCGGCGTGTAGGTCGAGGTGATCGCCTGAAGGTTGCCCAGATTGACCTCGTGGTAGAGGTAGTTGAGATCGAGCGTGACCCGGTCGCTCGGCGTCCAGCGCAGCGCGGCGCGCGCGCCGTAGGTGTTCTCGTCGTTGGAGTTGCGGCCGCGCTCCACGCCGACCGCGTCGATGAAGCCCGAGTTGTTGTAGGCATAGCCCACCACCCGCAGCGCCAGCGTGTCGCTCACCGGCAGGTTGACATAGGCATCCCCGCCGATGTTGGTGCCGCCCTTGTCGGTGGTCGAAAGATAGGTGCTCACCCCCCCGGCGATCCGGTCGGAATCGGGAACATTGGTGATGTAGCGGATCACGCCGCCCATCGCGCTCTGTCCGTAAAGCGTGCCCTGCGGCCCGCGCAGCACTTCGACCCGCTCGATATCGACGAAGCGGAAATCGGGTGTCTTCGATACGGTCGAGGTGACGGGCAGCTGGTTGAGATAGACCGCGGTCGTCGAGTTCACGATCACGTCGGATTGCGAGATGCTCGAGCTCGACGTGTTGACCCCGCGGATGGTGATGTCGGCGCGGCCCGGCTGGTCGTTGAGCAGGCTGACGCCCGGAACGGTGGAAATCGCCTCAGTCACCGAATCGATGCCGCGCGCCTGCAATTCCGCCCCGGAAATCGCGCTGATCGAAAGGGCCGTGTCCTGCAGGTCGGTGGCGCGCCGGGTGGCTGTCACCACGATCACGCGATCCTGGTCCTGTGCGGTGGTGGACGTATCGTCGGTTGCCTGGGCAAACACCGCACCTGGCGACACGAAAACGCTGGCGAGCGCAGCCGCGCGCACCTTTCGGAAGGCTTTCATCTATCCTCTCTCCCTGTTTCCCAAATCTTGCTTATTGTGGGATCGGGGGTCCCGCAGGATGGCCCGGATCACATGCAAGACTGAGCGAAGAAGTGCGGAATCCCATGGTGGAAGGTGCCAGACCCTCCGGCATTTCGTGTCGTCCCGGTGCGAAATCCGGGCCAGCGTGACATTGGTTCCACAGGGCGGCGGGAATTGCTTTTGCGCCTGTCCGGCCTTGCCATGGCGCCTCCGATGGTTTGCTGGCGTCTCGGCAGCGATCGGGCAGACGATTGCGCGAGCGCAGCACGGGAGAAGGGCAGGATGAGCGAGATCGAAACGCGGCTGGGCCGGGTGAACGGGTTCGAGAGCGGAGGTGTGACAAGCTTCCTTGCTCTGCCCTATGCGGCCCCGCCCGTCGGGCCGCTGCGGTGGATGCCGCCCGCCCCCGCCCCGCGCTGGAGCGGCACGCTGGACGCGACCCGGCATCCGAACCGGAGCTGGCAGATGGCCTTCCCCTCGACGCTCAACCCGCGCCAGACCGGCGCGCAGATGAGCGAGGACATGCTCTATCTCAACATCCACACCCCCGCAGCCGACAGCGCACGGCGGCCGGTGCTGGTCTATATCCATGGGGGCGGCTTCACCGTCGGCTCGGCAAGCGATTTCGACCCCAGCCCCTTCGCGGCGTTCCACGATGCGGTGGTGGTGGCGATCAATTACCGGCTCGCCAACACCGGCTTTCTCGATCTCAGCCGCTTCGGGCCGCAATATGAAGGTAGCGTCAGCCTCGGCGTGCAGGACCAGATTGCGGCGCTGCGCTGGATCCGCGACAATATCGCGGATTACGGCGGCGATCCCGACAATGTGACGGTGTGCGGCGTCAGCGCCGGCGCGGGGTCGACCCTCGCGCTGCTCTCCGCGCCGAGCGCGAAGGGCCTGTTTGCCAAGGCCGCCGCCTTCAGCCCCGGTGAATTCGCGCGCGAGCCGGCGGACTTCATCTCGCCCTTCGCGGCGGCCATGGGCCTCGACGATGCCGGGCTGCTCGCGCATCTCCAGTCGCTCGACGGGGAGGGGCTCTACAACTTCCAGATGACCATGGGGCAGACCGGCGGCGCGGCGGTCGACGGGACGATCGTCGCCGCGCCGATCGACGTCGCGATCCGCGAAGGCATCAACCACGTGCCGCTGATGGTCGGCACCTGCATCAATGAAGGCACGATGCTCACCGCCTCGGTCGACGAGGTCGACATTCCGGGGCACGATCAGATCATCGCCGCGATCGGCACGACGATCGGCGGGGGCGATGTGGCGGGCTACACCGCCTTCCTCGATGCGCAGACCGCCGGCAAGGATCAGCGCGAGCGCATGACTCGCTTCTGGTACGATTACTTCCGCGCGCCGACGATGCGCGCGGCCGAGGCGGCGGCCGAAGTCGGGATGCCGGCCTTCGTCTACAGTTTCGAGGTGCCGACTGACCATCCCTTCGGCCCCACCCATGCCAGCGACATGGCCTTCACATTCAACCTCTTCGCCGACGAAAGCTTTGCCGAGGGGCAGATGATCGGCTTCCACCCCAAGACCGAGGAGAACCGCCGGATCGCCGAGATCTGGAGCGACGCGGTCGCCCGCTTCATGCGCAGCGGCGATCCTTCGGGCGGAACGCTTGGCGAATGGCCGCGCTACACGGTGCCGCAGCGGTCTTCGCTGGTGCTGCGCAGCGCGCCGATGGTGGTCGCGGATTACGACGGTGACGCGGCACGCCAGGCCTATGGCATCGCGGCGATGGTGGCGGCGGATACCTGATCGATGCAGTTTGCGCGTCTACTGATCGCCAATCGCGGCGAGATCGCCATCCGGATTGCCGAGGCAGCCGCCGCGGCGGGGATGGAGAGCGTCGCCGTCTTCGCCGAGGACGACGGTGCCTCGCTGCATCGTTACCGGGCGGACCGGGCGGTGGCGCTCTCCGGGACGGGTGCGGGCGCCTATCTCGATGCCGCGCAACTGGTCGCGGTGGCGCAGGCCGAGGGATGTGACGCGGTGCACCCCGGCTACGGGTTTCTGTCGGAAGACCCCGCCTTCGCCCGCGCATGCGCACAGGCAGGGCTGACGTTCGTCGGCCCTCCGCCCGAGGCACTCGCGCTGTTTGCCGACAAGGCCTCGGCGCGGCGGCTGGCCGAGGCGGTCGGCGTGCCCGTGATCGAAGGTTCGGCCGAGGCGGTGACTGTCGAGGAGGCGGAGACCTTCCTTGCCGCGCTTGAACCCGGCGCAGCGATGATGATCAAGGCGGTCGCGGGCGGCGGCGGGCGGGGGATGCGAATCGTCCACGAGCGCGGCGCAATCGCGGCGGCCTATGTGGCGGCCAGCGCCGAGGCCGAATCCGCTTTCGGCAACGGCGCGCTGTTTGTCGAACGCTTCCTGCCGGCCGCCCGCCATGTCGAGATCCAGGTGGTGGCCGATGCAGCGGGCACAGCGATGCATCTGGGTGAGCGCGAATGCTCGCTCCAGCGCCGCCACCAGAAGCTCGTCGAGATCGCACCCTGCCCCGGCATGACCCCGGCCCTGCGCGAACGGATCGCTGACGCGGCGCTGCGGCTGGCGCGCGCGGCGGGCTATCGCAACATCGGCACCTTCGAATTCCTCGTCGATGCCGCCGCGCTCGCGGAGACGCCCGATGATGCGCCGTTCTGGTTCATGGAGGCCAATCCCCGCATTCAGGTCGAACACACCGTCACCGAGGCGGTGACCGGGGTCGATCTGGTGCAGACCCAGCTGGCGATTGCCGCGGGCGCGAGCCTTGCAGATGTCGGCCTCGACACACCGCCGCGCCTGTCCGGATTTGCGATCCAGGCGCGCATCAATCTCGAGACGATGGATGCCGAGGGCACCGCGCGTCCCGCTGCCGGGACCATCGAACGCTATGAACTGCCCTCGGGCCCCGGCGTGCGGGTCGATGGCTACGGCTATGCCGGGTTCGCCGCCAGCCCGCGTTACGATGGGTTGCTGGCCAAGCTGATCGTCCACGCGCCCGGCCCCTTCGGCGCTGCGCTCGCCAAGGCGCGGCGGGCACTGGCCGAGGCGCGGGTGACGGGGGTCGACACCAACATCGCCTTTCTGCGCGCGCTGCTTGACCGGAGCGAACTCGCCGAGGGCGCGATCGACACGCGCTTCGTCGATCGTAACCTGCCCGCGCTGGTCGCGGAAGCGAGCGCGCTTGGCGAGGCGCGGCTCGCTCCCCTCGTGGCGCGCGCGCCGACGGCGGCGGGGAAAGCCATGCCCGGGGAGCCCGCACCCGGCTGCGTGCTGGTGAACGCGCCGATGCAGGGCCTCCTCGCCGAGCTGCTCGTTGCAGAAGGCACGGCGGTAGCCGCCGGTGAGACTCTGGCGGTGGTCGAGGCGATGAAGATGATGCACCCCATCGAAGCGCCGCTCGCGGGGGTCGTCCGGCGGATCGGGATGGCAGCGGGCGCGATCGTCGCCGAAGGCGAGCCCATGATCGAGATCGCGCTGGGCGAAGACAGCGCCGTTGGCGAGGTCGCTACGCGGACGGTGGATCTGGACGCGGTCCCGCAGCAACTTGCCGAGCTGGAAGCGCGCCGCGCGCTCGGGCGCGATGCGGCGCGAGGCGAGGCGGTCGCCAAGCGCCATGCCATCGGCCACCGCACCGCGCGCGAGAACATCGCCGACCTCACCGATCCCGGCAGCTTCGTCGAATACGGCCCGCTCGCCATCGCCGCCCAGACGCGGCGGCGCAGCGAGGAGGATCTGGTCCGCAAGACCCAGGCCGACGGGATCGTCACCGGAACGGCCACCGTCAACGCCGCGCACGTCGGTGCCGAGGCGGGGCGCTGCGCGGTGCTTGCCTATGATTACATGACGCTCGCCGGTACCCAGGGGCATCGCACTCACCACAAGATGGACCGCCTGCTCTCCCTCGCCGAGCGCAACCGCTTGCCGGTGGTACTGTTCAGCGAGGGCGGTGGCGGGCGGCCCGGCGATATCGATGTGCAATATGTCACCGGGCTGCAGGTCGCCTCGTTCCAGATCCTCGCCCGTCTGAGCGGGCTGGTGCCGCTGATCGGGATCAACGCCGGGCGCTGCTTTGCCGGCAATGCCGCGCTGCTCGGCTGCTGCGACGTGATCATCGCCACCCGCGACAGCTCGATCGGGATGGGCGGCCCGGCAATGATCGAGGGCGGCGGGCTCGGGCGCTACCATCCCGACGAGGTCGGCCCGGCGGCGGTGCAGGTGCTCAACGGCGTGATTGACATCCTTGTCGAGGACGAGGCCGAGGCGGTGGCAGTGGCCAGGCGTTACCTCGGCTATTTCCAAGGACCGCTGGCGACATGGGAGGCGGCCGACCAGCGGCTGCTGCGCCATGCCCTGCCCGAGGACCGGGCGCGCAGCTACGATATCCGCGCGCTGATCGCGACGCTGGCTGATGCGGACAGCGTGCTCGAGATCCGGCGCGGCTACGGCGCGGGGATCGTCACCGCGCTTGCGCGGATTGAGGGGCGCCCGGTGGGGATCATCGCCAACAACCCGCTGCATCTTGGCGGCGCGATCGATGCGCCTGCCGCCGACAAGGCCTCGCGCTTCTTCCAGCTGCTCGACGCGCACGACATCCCGCTGCTGTCGCTTTGCGATACGCCGGGCTTCATGGTCGGCCCCGAAAGCGAGAAGACCGCTGCGGTGCGCCGCTTCGCCCGGCTGTTCGTGACCGCCGCCGGGATGGACATCCCGGTGATGACGATCGTGCTGCGCAAGGCCTATGGTCTGGGCGCCATGGCGATGATGGCGGGGCAATCGCAGGTGCCCGAATTCACCATCGCCTGGCCGGCGGGCGAGTTCGGCGGGATGGGCCTGGAAGGCGCGATCCGGCTTGGCCTGCGCAAGGAGCTGGAGGCGATCGAGGATCCCGAGCGGCGCGAGGCCTATTTTCGCGAGCAGGTCGCGACTGCCTATCGCTGGGGCCGCGCGGCCAACGCCGCATCCCATTTCGAGATCGACGACGTGATCGACCCGGCCGACAGCCGCCGATGGATTTGCGCCGCGCTCGATGCGGCAGCCACGCGGCCACCGCGCAGCGGGCGCAAGCGCGCGCATATCGATACCTGGTGAGGCTGCGCCCGGCTGGCCGGAATCCCCGCTCACAACGTCTGCTTTCGCCACGGATCGCGGTGCGGTCGGGGGGTAGGAAGCAGGCTGAAGATCGCAGGAGAGGTTTGCGGTGAATTTCGATTTTTCCGAAGATCAGGAAGTGATGCGCGGCGAAGCCCGCCGCTTCCTTGCCGACAAGTGCCCGCCGCGCGCGGTGCGCGACGTGCTGGAAAGGCCTGATGTCTCGCATGACGCAGGCCTGTGGCAGGCGATCGCCGCCAACGGCTGGACCGGCATCGCCATCCCCGAAGCATATGGCGGGGTCGGCGCGGGCTATCTGGAACTGTGCGTGCTTGCCGAGGAACTGGGCCGGGCGCTGGCCCCGGTGCCGTTCTCGTCGAGCATCTATCTTGCGGCCGAGGCGCTGCTGATCGCGGGTGACGAGGCGATCAAGTCGGAATGGCTGCCGCGCCTTGCCGACGGATCGGCGATCGGCACGCTGGCACTCAGCGAGGGACCCGGCTTTCCGGCCTTTGCGCAGATGCGGACCCGCGCTGCGGGCTCGGGGGAGGAGGTGCGTCTGACCGGGGTCAAGACGGCGGTGCTTGACGGCACGGCGGCAACCGCTGCCGTGGTCGCGGCGCAGGGCGCGGACGGGGTGGGGCTCTATTGGGTCGCGCTCGACCAGCCGGGTGTCACCCGCACCGCCGAGCCGGGCATCGACGACAGCCGCAAATTGGCGCGGATCGCGCTCGATGGTGCCGCAGCGCGGCGCATCGGGGCGAGCGATGCCGCAACGCTCGAAACCCTGCTCGACCGGGCAGCGGTGCTGTTCGCCTTCGAGGCGCTGGGTGGGGCCAATGCGGCGCTCGACATGGGCGTGGCCTATGCGAAGCAACGCTACGCCTTCGGCCGGGCGATCGGATCGTTTCAGGCGATCAAGCACCGGCTGGCAGATTGCTACGGCGCGCTCGAACTGGCGCGGTCCAACTGCTTCTTCGCCGCCTGGGCGCTTTCGACGGGCGATGCGGAGTTGCCGCAGGCGGCGGCCTGCGCGCGCCTGTCCACCGCGCATGCCTATTTCGAATGCGCCAAGGAGAACATCCAGGTCCACGGCGGCATGGGCTTTACCTGGGAGGTCGACGCCCATCTCCACTATCGCCGTGCCCGCCTGGTGCGCAGCGCCATCGGCAACCGCGCCTGGTGGCAGGACCGGCTGGTCCGTGCGCTCGAACGTGCCGAGGCCGATGCGGCCGGGGCAGCACCGGTTGCCAAGGTCGCCTGAAAGGTCTGATCCGATGAACTTCGACGATACCCCCGAAGAGGCGCGCTATCGCGCCGCCGCCCGCGAATGGATCGCGGCCAATGCCTTCGACTACCGCGAATCCTGGGCCCGCAAGGAGGGCTTCAGTGCGATTCGCAAGTGGCAGCGCCTGAAGTACGAAGGCGGCTGGGGCTGCCTGCACTGGCCCAAACGGTATGGCGGCCAGGAAGCCACCCCGATCCAGAATCTGATCTTCGCGCAGGAAGAGGAAGCTGCCGGGATCGGCATCCTGTCGGTCGCCAACAGCATCACGCTCGGCATGGCGGCGGCGACGATCATGCATTGCGGGACGCAGGAACAGAAGGACCGCCACCTCACCCGCATCGCCAGCGGCGAGGAAATCTGGTGCCAGCTGTTCAGCGAGCCGGTCGCCGGATCGGACCTCGCCGGGATCCGCACCAAGGCAGTGCGCGATGGCGATGAATGGGTGATCTCGGGTCAGAAGGTGTGGACCAGCTACGCGCAGTATGCCGACTGGGCGATCCTCGTGACCCGCAGCGATCCCGAGGTGCCCAAGCACCGCGGCATGACCTATTTCCTGATCGACATGAAATCGCCCGGGATCGAGGTGCGCCCGATCCTCCAGGCATCGGGCGGAAGCGACTTCAACGAGGTGTTCCTGAACGATGTCCGGGTGCCTGACAGCAACCGGGTGGGCGACGTCGGCGAGGGGTGGGGCGTTGCGCTCAACACCCTCATGAACGAGCGCGCGGCGATCGCCGCGGTGTTCCCGACCAATTTCGAGGACATCTGGCAGATCGCGCACGAAACCCCGCTGGGCGCAGGGCTGGCGATCCATGACGGCGGCGTGCGCCGGACGATTGCCGACTGGTATGTCTGGCACCGCGGGCTCAAGGCGCTGTCGCTGCGGCTGCAATCGGCGCTTTCGCAGGGCAAGCAGCCGGGGCCCGAGGCCTCGGTCGGCAAGCTGTTGTTGGGAGCGCAGCGCCAGCGGTTCCTCGACGATGCGCTCGACCTGCTCGACCTCGGCGGCGCGACCCTATCGGCCACGCGCGAGGCGCAGCTGCATTTCGCCTACTTCAGGGTCATCGGTAACCGGCTGGAAGGCGGGACCGACGAGATCCTGCGCAACATCATCGGGGAGCGCGTGCTCGGCCTGCCGTCCGAACCGCGTGTCGACAAGACCCTGCCCTACAGCCAGGTCCCGGCCGGAGTCGTCTGAATGTCCGAGACTGCCTACATCTTCGATGCGATCCGTACCCCGCGCAGCAAGGGCAAGCCCGGCGGTGCGCTTCACGAGGTCAAGCCGATCGCGCTGATCGCGTGCCTGCTGAACGAGCTCCAACGGCGTCACGACTTCGACACTGCCGAAGTCGACGACGTGATCCTCGGCTGCGTGACGCCGATTCAGGACCAGGGCACCAACATCGCCAAGGGCGCGGTGCAATATGCCGGCTGGGACGAGAGCGTCGCGGGCATCCAGCTCAACCGTTACTGCGCTTCGGGGCTCGAGGCGGTCAACATCGCAGCACAGAAGGTGATTTCGGGCTGGGAACAGCTGGTCGTCGCCGGCGGGGTCGAGAGCATGTCGCGTGTACCGATGGGATCGGACGGCGGGGTGGTGGTGTTCGATCCCGAATACCTGATCGGCCAGCGCGCCACGCCGCAGGGGATCGGCGCTGATCTGATCGCCACCCTCGAAGGCTGGACCCGCGAGGAGATGGACGCCTTCGCGGTCGAATCTCAGCGCCGGGCCGCCCATGCGCGCGACGCCGGCTGGTTTGATCGCTCGGTGGTGCCGGTCAGGGACCGCAACGGGGTGACGATCCTCGAGCGCGACGATTTCATCAAGCCCGACACGACGATGGAGGTTCTGGGCCGGCTCAAGCCATCCTTCACCTATGCCGAAACCAACGGCATGGATGCGACCGCCCTGTCGAAATATCCCCATGTCGAGCGGATCATCCACATGCACCACGCCGGCAATTCCTCGGGAATCGTCGATGGGGCGAGCGCGGTGCTGATCGGCTCGCGCGCTGCGGGCGAACGGCTCGGCCTCATCCCGCGCGGGCGGGTGGTGGCGGGGGTAATCGTCGCCAATGAACCGACCATCATGCTCACGGGGCCCGGCCCCGCGGCGGAAAAGTGCCTCAAGGTTGCAGGGCTCACCAAGGCCGACATCGACCTGTGGGAAATCAACGAGGCGTTCGCGTCGGTGGCGATGCGTTACATGCGCGATCTCGACATCGGGCCCGACGTCACCAACGTCAACGGCGGCGCGATTGCCATGGGTCACCCACTTGGCGCGACTGGCGCGATGCTAGTCAGCACGATGCTCGACGAGCTCGAACGGCGCGGCGGCCGGCGCGCCATGCTGTCGATGTGCGTCGGCGGCGGCATGGGCATTTCCACCATTATCGAACGGGTCTGAATGTCATGACCGCTTTTCCCTATACTCTGGATGCAGACGGCATCGCCACGGTCATGATCGACATGCCGGGGCCGGTGAACGTCATGAACGAAGACTTCACCAGTGGTATGACCGAAGCCTTCGCCGCCCTGGCGAAGGAACAGGGGCTTACCGGCGTGGTGCTCGCTTCCGGCAAGAAGACCTTCTTCGCCGGCGGCGACGTCAAGGGCATGGCCGCTGCCCCTGCCGAGGGCTTCAACGTCTTCATCACCGCAGCCATTGCGCGCGGACGGGTGCTGCTGCGCGCCATCGAAACACTGCCGGTACCGGTTGTCGCGGCGATCAACGGCGCGGCGCTCGGCGGCGGGTACGAACTGACGCTGGCCTGCAACCACCGCGTTGCATGGGATGATCGTTCGGTGATGATCGGCCTGCCCGAAGCCACGCTCGGCCTGCTGCCGGGCGGGGGCGGCTGCGTGCGTATGGTCAAGCGGTTCGGCATCCAGAAAGCGCTGCCCTGGCTGCTGAGCGGCCGCGCCGTGCCCGCTGCCGAGGCGCACGAACAGGGCTTGATCGACGAGCTCGCCCCCACGGTTGAGGCACTGGTGCCGCAGGCCAAGGCGTGGATCCTCGCCAACCGCGACAATCCCGAAGCTGCGCTGCAGCCGTGGGATCGGCCGGGCTACCGCATTCCGGGTGGCGGGCTCGAGACCGCGGCGGTGCGCGGGTTCATCAACTATTCGGCTTTCAAGCTGTTTGAGGAGACGCACGGACTGCTGCCCAACAAGCAGCTGATTTTCGATGTCGCGGTCGAATCGCTCAAGCTCGATCTGGACACCGCACTCAGCGTCGAGACCCGGGCACTTGTGTCTTGCATCATCTCACCGGTCGCCAAGAACATGATCGCGGGTAACTTCCTGCAGACGAACGAGGTGCGGCGCGGCAAGAGCCGTCCGGCGGATCCGCCGCGCGCGACCGTGACCAAGCTGGGGGTGATCGGCGCAGGGATGATGGGCCGGGGCATCGCCCATGTTGCGGCCAAGGCCGGGATCGCGGTGGTGCTGAACGATGTCAGCCCCGAGGCGGCGCAGCAGGGCAAGGATTACAGCGCCGCGCTGCTCGACAAGGCGATCGCCGCCGGGACAGCGACCAAGGAAGACAAGGCCGCGCTGCTCGACCGGATCACGCAGACCGCCAGCATCACCGACCTTGCCGGATGCGATCTCGTGATCGAGGCGGTGTTCGAACAGCTTGATCTGAAGCGCGAGGTGATCCGCGCCATCGAACCGCTGCTGGCTGAGGGCGCGGTGATCGCCAGCAACACCTCGACCCTGCCAATCCGTCTCATCGCCGAGGCCGCCGCCGATCCGGCGCGGATTATCGGCCTGCACTTTTTCTCGCCCGTCGAGCGCATGGCGCTGGTCGAGATCGTCGCCGCCGAGCGGACCGGTGACACGACGCTGGCTGCCGCCTTCGATTTCGTGCGGCAGATCCGCAAGACGCCCATCGTGGTCGGCGATACCACCGGCTTCTTCACCTCGCGCACCATCGGCGCGCAGATGTGGGAGGCGATCGCGATGGTCGCCGAGGGCGTGCATCCGGTGCGGGTCGACACGCTCGGCCGGGCAATCGGCCTGCCGGTCGGGCCGCTGACCCTGCATGACGAGATCAGCCAGCGCCTGTCGGTCGAGATCAACGACACCCAGCGCGCGCTTGGCCTCATCACGGCGGATTCCCGCCCAGGCGCAACCGCGCTGGTGCGCGATCTGGTTGCCGCCGGGCGCGGCGGGCGGCACTACGGTGGCGGCTATTTCGATTACGCCGAGGGCAGCAAGCGCATCTGGCCCGATCTTGTCGCGCGCTATCACCGCCCTGATCTCGCCATCCCGGATGAAGACATCAAGGACCGCGTCCTTTTCGCCGCCGTCATCGAGAGCCTGAAATGCCTCGAGGAAGGCGTGCTGCGCTCGGTCGCGGAAGGCAATGTCGGGGCGCTGCTGGGAATTGGTGCGCCGACCTGGACCGGAGGCTACATTCAATTCGTGAACACCTACGGCCTGCAACGCTTCATCGACCGATGCGATGAACTGGCGGAGCGTTACGGGGAACGGCTGCGGGCCCCGGCGATCGTCGCGGCGACTCTGGCCGAGGGGAAGGTCTTCGCGTGACCGCGCCCGAAGCCGTTCCGCTGCGCATCGGCACAGAGGGGGTCGGGCGCCACACCATCGCCCGCACCGAATTGCTCGATGTGCGGCGCGTGCTCGGCTTTGCGGCGGCGATCGAAGAACAGGGCGCGGCCTATCACGCGGATGTGCCGGCGGTGCATCCGGGCATCGCCTTCGCGCTGGAATACAACGCGCAGGGGCGGCTCGGAGTGGTGATCGGCCCGGAACGGGCCTGGCTGGGCGCGGTCCATGCCGAGACCGACCTGCGCATCCACATCCCCTTCCAGGTTGGGCAGCAGGTGACCACGCAGGGCGAGGTGGTCGCGCGCCGCCAGATCCGTTCCGGCGTCTACAATTGCGAGCGGTATCGTATGGTGGACGATGCGGGCGTGCTGCTGGCCGAGATGGATTTCGTGATCATCGTGCGCGGCGCGTTGCTGGATGGCGAGGCGGTCGACCTCGCCCCCGCCCCACCTCTGCCCGCGCGGGTCGAGGCGCAAGGCGGAGCGGAATTGCTGCTGGAGCGAGCGGTGCCGCGCAACCTGCTGCACCACTATACCGTCGGCTCGGGGATCTACGCGGCGATCCACACCGATCCGCTGCTCGCGCGTGCGGCAGGCTTCCCCGACATCATCCTGCAGGGCAGCGCGACTAAGTCGATCGCGGTCTCGGCGATCATCGAACGCCATTTCGACGGCGATCCGACGCGCATGACCCGGCTCTACGGCCAGTTGCGCCACGTCATCCCCGCAGAGACGAGCTTCCGGGTCGAAGTCACTGGCGTGAGTGAGGCTGACTCGCTGCGGCATGTCTTCTTCCGGGCGCTCAACGCCGATGGTCAGCCCGCGATCGCCAACGGGCTGGTGAGCGGGAGGGCGCCATGATCGCTTTCGACGGCCGCGTCGCGGTGGTAACCGGCGCGGGCAATGGGCTCGGCCGGGCCTATGCGCTCGAATTCGCGCGGCGCGGGGCGCGGGTTCTCGTCAATGATCTCGGCGGCGATCCGCACGGCGCGGGCGCCAGCGCGTCTGCCGCCGACGCGGTAGTGGCCGAGATCCGCGCCGCCGGAGGCGAGGCGGCGGCGAGCCACGATTCGGTCGAGAACGGTGAGGCGATCGTCGCTGCGGCGCTGGCGGCCTTCGGGCAGATCGACATCGTGGTCAACAATGCCGGGATTCTGCGCGACCGGAGCCTGCGCAAGATGACGGCGGCGGATTGGGACCAAGTCATCGCCGTGCACCTGACCGGTGCGTGGAAGGTCACCCACGCGGCCTGGACGCACATGATCGACGCCGGATTCGGGCGGATCGTCAACACCGCTTCGGCCGCCGGCATATACGGCAATTTCGGGCAGACCAATTACGCGGCGGCCAAGCTGGGGCTGGTCGGCTTCACCCGCACGCTCGCCATCGAGGGAGCGGGCAAGGGCATCACCGCCAACGCCATCGCGCCGATCGCCGGATCGCGTCTGCTCGAGACGATTTCCTCGCCCGAGATGGTCGCTGCGCTGAAGCCCGACTATGTGGTGCCGCTGGTGATCCGCCTCTGCGCGCCAAACAATGCCGAAACCGGATCGCTGTTCGAAGTGGGCGCGGGCTGGATGGGCAAGCTGCGTTGGGAGCGTGCACGCGGGGTCGCCTTTGATCCCGGTGACGCGATCACCGCAGAGATGGTCGATGCCGCCTGGGATCGCATCACCGACTTCACCGATGCCGATCACCCGGCCGATGTGATCGAGGCAGCGGCCCCGGTCAGAGCCAATCTCGGCCTGCCGCCGAGGGCGCCTTGAGCCGCGCCCCGCTGCGCTCGGTGGAGCGCGATCTCGCCTATCTCGAACGCAACCGCGCCCGCAACGCCCAGCCCGAGCTGGACGCGGAAGTCTCCATCGCCACGCTGATTGATCGCCAGGCGGCGCGCCGGCCGCACGCTGCCGCGATCCTGACAGCGGAGGAGCAGATCGACTGGGCGGGCCTGCGTGCCCTGTCCGACCGGGTCGCCAACCTGCTGATCGGCCAGGGGCTGCGGAAGGGCGATGCGGTCGCGCTCAACATGGAAAACAGCATCCTGTTCCTCGCCTGCGCGATCGGGATCACCCGGGCGGGCGGGATCGCGGGGCTGATCAACACCAACCTCAAGGGCGCGCAGCTGGTGCATTGCGTGCGCGCCATCGACGCGCGGCTGAGCATCGTGGGTGGCGAGGCGCTGGCGGCGATCGCCGAATGCGCCGACGATTACCTGGCCGCATCGGGCAAGGGTGCGCGCGTGATCCACTTCGCACGCGAGGGCGCCGCCCCCGCCGGGCTCGGCGCGCCGGGCTGGCTCGGCGATGGCGAGGCGCTGCTGGCGGCGGCGAGCGAGGCCACCCCGGTGCTGGCCGATCCGGTGCGCGCCGGGGACAAGGCGCTTTACATCTTCACCTCGGGCACCACCGGGATGCCCAAGCCCGCCAATATCAGCCACCGGAAATTCCTTTACGGTGCGTCGAGCATGGCGCTGTTCGCCTACCGCGCGCGGCCATCGGACCGGCTCTACAACTGCCTGCCACTCTATCACGGCACCGGCCTAATGAGCGGAGCGGCGGCGTGTTTCTATTCGGGCGCCTCGATGTTCGTCCGGCGGCGCTTCTCGGCCTCGGCGCTGGTCGAGGAGGCGAACCGCCACGGCTGCACGATGCTGGTCTATATCGGTGAGATCTGCCGCTATCTGATGGCGACGCCCGAGAGGCCCGACGATGCGCGCTGCACCATTACCCGCGCGGTCGGCAACGGGCTGCGCCCCGATATCTGGCGCGCCTTCCGCAAGCGGTTCGGCCTGAGGCGGATCACCGAATTCTACGGGGCGAGCGAGGCCAATGGCGGCTTCATGAACATCTTCAACCGCGAAGGCAGCATCGGCATCACCGGGGCGGACGTGCGGCTGGTGCGCTTTTCGACCGACGAGGCGAACATGCTGCGCGGTCCCGATGGCTTTGCCGAGACCGTGCCCTCGGGCGAGCCGGGGCTGATGATCATCAACCTCGTCGGCAAGGAACGCTTCGAGGGGTATCGTGACCCGGCACAGAGCGAGACCAAGCTGCTGCGCGATGTCTTCCAACCGGGCGATTGCTGGTTCAACAGCGGCGACGTGCTGCGCGAGATGGACGTGGGCGAGGTCTTCGGCCTGTCCCATTACCAGTTCGTCGACCGGCTCGGCGACAGCTTCCGCTGGAAGGGCGAGAATGTCTCGACCAACGAGGTCGGCGAGATCCTTTGCGGCCTGGCGGGGATCGAGCTTGCCTGCGTCTACGGCGTCGCCGTGCCGGGGGCGGAAGGCAAGGCGGGCATGGCCGCGCTGGTCCCGGCACCGGGCACCGCCATCGATCTGGCGCGCTTCGCCGCCCATTGCGAGGCGAACCTGCCGCGTTATGCCCGGCCCGTCTTCCTGCGCATCGCCTCGGCGCTCGAGGTGACCGGCACCCACAAGCTCGTTCGCACCCGGTTGGTGGCGCAGGGCTACGATCCCGCTGCCACCGACGATCCCCTCTATGCATGGGACCCGGCGGAGGAACGCTATGTCCCGCTCGACGCCGCGCGCCACGGCGTCATCCTTTCCGGGCGCTCTGGTTACTGAAGGAGACAGGCCATGGCAGGACCGCTCGCCGGCATCCGCGTCATCGAACTGGGGGGCATCGGCCCCTCGCCCTATTGCGGGATGCTGCTCGCCGATCTCGGCGCGGAGGTGATCCGCATCGAACGCGCCAGCGACACCGGCGATGCGCCGCTGCGCAACGATCCGCACATGCGCGGCCGCCGTTCGATCGCACTCAACTTCAAGACGCCCGAGGCGATCGAACTCGCGCTGCGGCTGTTCGAGACGGCCGACGTGGTCACCGAGGGCTTCCGCCCGGGCGTTGCCGAGCGGCTCGGGCTCGGCCCGGAGGTGGCGCTCACGCGCAACCCGCGCCTCGTCTACGGGCGGATGACCGGCTGGGGGCAGGATGGGCCGCTGGCGCAGGCAGCGGGGCACGACATCAATTACGTCGCGCTGTCGGGCGCGCTTCACGCGATCGGGCCGACCGGGGGCAAGCCGGTGGTGCCGCTCAATCTGGTAGGCGATTTCGGCGGCGGGGGGCTGTTCCTTGCCTTCGGGCTGCTCGCCGGGATCATCGAGGCGCGGCGTTCCGGCAAGGGCCAGGTGGTCGACGCGGCGATGATCGACGGGGCGGCCTCGCTGATGTCGGCCTTCGCCTTCTACCGCGCAGCCGGGATGTTCGCCGATGACGGGCCGGGCTCCAGCCCCCTGAGCGGCGGGGCGCATTACTACGACGTCTACGAAACCGCTGACGGCAAATATGTGACCATCGGCTCCCTCGAACCGCAGTTCTACCGCGATCTGATCGCCCGGCTCAATCTCGACGAGGCGGAATTCGGCCCCGCCGCCTTCGCGCCGGGGCGCGAGGACGCCGCGCAATGGCCGCGCCTCAAGGCGATCGTCGCCGAGCGGTTCCGCAGCAAGACCCGCGCGGAATGGTGCGCGCTGCTGGAGGGGAGCGACGTGTGCTTTGCCCCGGTGCTCGGCTTCGCTGAGGCGCCCGATCACCCGCACCACCTTGCGCGCGGCACCTATGTCGAGGTCGGCGGTCACGTGCAGCAGGCCCCGGCCCCGCGCTTCAGCCGCACCCCCGCCGCCCCGCCCCGCCCCAAGCCGCGCGCCGGGGCGGATACCGCCGCGGTGCTTGGCGAACTCGGCATCGATGCTGGCGAGATCGCGCGGCTCGGTGCCGCCGGCATCCTCGCCTGACCCACGGAGAACCCGGACAATGGCACTCAAGACCCGTTTCACCAAAGCTTTCGGCATACGTCACCCGATCGTGCAGGGCGGCATGCAATGGGTGGGCAAGGCCGAACTGGTCGCCGCCGTCGCCAATGCCGGCGCACTGGGCTTCGTCACCGCACTCACCCAGCCTACGCCCGAGGCGCTGGCGAAGGAGATCGCCCGCACCCGCGAGCTGACCAATCAGCCCTTCGGCGTCAATCTCACCATCCTGCCAGCGATCACCCCGCCGCCCTATGCCGAATATCGCCAGGCGATCATCGAGGCCGGGATAAAGATCGTCGAGACCGCCGGGCACAAACCCCAGGAGCATGTCGACCACTTCAAGCAGCACGGGATCAAGGTGATCCACAAGTGCACCGCGGTGCGCCATGCCCTTTCGGCCGAGCGCATGGGGGTCGACGCGATCTCGATCGACGGGTTCGAATGCGCCGGCCATCCGGGCGAGGACGACGTGCCGGGCCTCGTGCTGATCCCGGCAGCGGCGAGCAAGGTCAAGGTGCCGATGATCGCCAGCGGCGGGATCGGCGATGCGCGCGGGCTGGTCGCGGCGCTGGCGCTGGGGGCTGACGGCGTCAACATGGGAACCCGCTTCTGCGCCACGAAGGAAGCGCCGATCCACCATGCCTTCAAGCAGCGCATGGTCGAGAACGACGAGCGCGCCACCAACCTGATCTTCCGCACCCTCCACAACACCGCGCGGGTGATGCGCAACGCCGTGAGCGACGAAGTGGTCGCCATCGAACGCAAGGGCGGGGCGACCTTCGCCGATGTCCAGCACCTCGTCGCGGGCAAGCGCGGGGCGGCGGCGATGGCCGAAGGCGATGTCGACGGCGGCATTTGGACCGCGGGTATGGTGCAGGGCCTGATCGACGACATCCCGACCGTCGCCGAGCTGGTCGAACGGATCGTCTTCGAGGCCGAGGCGATCATCCGCCAGCGCCTTTGGGAGATGACCGCATGAGCGCCTATCGCTCCCCCTGGATGAGCGAGGAGCTCGACCAGTTCCGCGATTCCGTGCGCCGCTTCATCGCGCAGCAGATCACCCCGCACGAAAAACGCTGGCGGGAGCAGAAGCATGTCGACCGCGATTTCTGGCTGAAGGCCGGGGCGGCGGGCTTCCTCCTTACCGATGTCCCGGCCGAGCTTGGCGGAGTGGGCGGGGATTTCCGCTTCGAAGTGGTGCTGTCCGAAGAGCTCGCCTACGGCAATTCGAGCAGCTGGGGCCGGGCGGTGCACAACATCTTGGCGCAATACATCGCCCGCCACGGTACTTCTGAACAGCAGGCCCGCTACCTGCCGCGCATGGCGAGCGGGGAGATGATTGGCGCGCTCGCAATCACTGAGCCGGGGGCGGGATCGGATATGCAGGCGATCCGCACCAGTGCGCAAAAGGACGGCGGCGACTATGTCATCAACGGCGCAAAGACCTTCATCACCAACGGGTACAGCGCCGATCTCGTCGGCCTCGTGTGCAAGACCGATCCCGCCCAGCGCGCGCGGGGAATCTCGATCATCCTTGTCGAGACCCGCAATCTGCCGGGCTTTTCGGTCGGCAAGCTGCTCGACAAGATGGGGATGAAAGGCCAGGAAGCGGCCGAGCTGTTCTTCAGCGACGTGCGCGTGCCGCAGTCGCAGCTGCTCGGCACCGAGGAAGGGCGCGGGTTCTTCCAGCTGATGGCGGACCTGCCTTACGAGCGCACGATGATCATGGTCCGCGCCCAGGCTGCGATCGAGGCGGCGCTCGCCATGACCGTCGCTCACGCAAAGGAGCGCGAGGTGTTCGGCGGCAAGCTTATCAACCTGCAGAACACCCGCTTCAAGCTCGCCGAGGTCAAGACCGCGGCGACCATCGGGCGGGTGTTCCTCGACCATTGCATCGCCGAACTCGCGCGCGGCGAGCTTGACGCCGTGACGGCGGCGATCGGCAAGCTGTGGCTCGCCAACAGCCAGAACGCGGTGGTGGCCGAGTGTCTCCAGCTGTTCGGCGGTTATGGCTACATCATGGAGTACCCGATCGCCGACGCCTATGTCGATGCGCGGGTGCAGACCATCTATGGCGGGTCGAACGAGGTGATGAAGGAGATCATCGCGCGCAGCCTATAGGTCGCCGCGCAGGTGCCGCTGGCGCAGAATGCCCGGCGAAAGGCCGTGGGCCGCGCGGAAGGCACGGGAGAAATGCGCAGCGCTGGCAAAGCCGCAGGCCGCCGCGATCTCGCCCACCGGCAGCTGCGTCGCGCGCACCAGCCGCGCCGCATGGTCGAGCCGGATCGCGAGATAGGTGCGCGCGATGCTGCTGCCGAGCTGCGCGGCGAACAGCCGTTCGAGCTGGCGCACCGAAACGCCCGCGTGTCGCGCCAGCGCCGTGCGCCTGACCGGCTCCTCCACCGCCGTCTCCATCAACGCCAGCGCATCGAGCAGCGGCTGGCTGGCGACCCCGTAGCGTTCCCCCAGTCCGAACCGCTGGCTGCCCTCGCCCGAGCGGCGGCTGGTGCTGATGAACCAGTCGGCGACCCGCGCCGCAAACGCCCGGCCCTGCGCGCGCCCGATCAGCTCGACCGCCATGTCGAGCCCCGCCGTCCCTCCCGCGCAGGTCACCCGCGCGCCGTCGATCACGAACAGCGAGGGGTGGAGATCGACTGCCGGAAAGGCCTCGCTGAAGGCGGCCTGGTGCTCCCAGTGAAGGGTTGCGCGCCGCCCGTCGAGCAGCCCGGCGCGGGCCAGCACCCAAGGCCCACCCGATACCCCTGCGATCACCGCACCCCCGCGCGCCGTCCGGCGCAGCCAGGCGAGCACCGCGGGATCGGCAAAGCGGCTGGGATCGCCGCCCGCAATCACCATGACGAGATCGGCTGGCGTGCCGGAACCGGTACCCGGCCCCCCGTCCGCCGCCAGCGCAAGCCCGTTGGACGCCCGCGCTGCCACGCCGTCCACCGAGAGGTGCCGCCACCGGTAAAGTATCCGTCCCGACAGCGTATTGGCCGCGCGGAACGGCTCGAGCGCGGCGGCGTGGGACATCAGCGCAAAACCGTCGATCAGCAGCACGTCGATCGCGAAAGGCGCGGCATTGGCGCTTGCAGGCAAGTCGATGTCGTTTTCAGTCATACGCCTTGCCGCTTAGCCGCTAGCATCGCAGCCGTCGAGGAGGTCGGCCCGTGCCGCAGCATTATTCTTTCTGGAATCTTGTGCGCGAGGCGCTGCGCGGCCATCGCGGCTGGGGCCCGGTGTGGCGCGACGCTACCCCGCGCGGGGCTTATGACGTCGTCATCATCGGCGGCGGCGGGCACGGGTTGGCGACCGCCTTCTACCTCGCCAGCCGCTACGGGATCCGCAATGTCGCGGTGGTCGAGAAGGGCTGGATCGGCGGCGGCAACGTGGGCCGCAACACCACGATCATCCGCTCCAACTACATGCTTGATGGCAACATCCCGTTCTACGAATTGTCGATGAAGCTGTGGGAGGGGCTTGAGCAGGAGCTCAACTACAACGCCATGGTCAGCCAGCGCGGGGTGCTCAATCTCGCCCATTCCGATGCCCAGCGCGATGCCTATGCCCGGCGCGGCAACGCGATGCGGCTCCACGGGGTCGATGCCGAACTCCTCGATCGCGAAGGCGTGCGGCGAATGGCCCCGTTTCTCAACTTCACCGCCGAGCGGTTCCCGATCGTCGCGGGGCTGCTGCAGCGGCGCGGCGGCACCGCGCGTCACGATGCGGTGGCCTGGGGCTATGCGCGGGCGGCCTCGAACGTCGGGGTCGACATCATCCAGAACTGCGAAGTGACCGGTTTCCTGCGCGGGCCCGAAGGGGCCGTCACCGGGGTCGAGACCACCCGCGGGGCGATCCGTGCGGGCAAGACCGGGATGGCGGTGGCGGGCAACACCTCGCGCGTGGCAGCGCTCGCGGGGTTCCGCCTGCCGATCGAGAGCCACGTGCTGCAAGCCTTCGTCAGCGAGGCGCTGAAGCCCGTCATCCCCGGGGTCATCACCTTTGGTGCGGGGCATTTCTACATCAGCCAGTCGGACAAGGGCGGGCTCGTCTTCGGTGGGGATATCGACGGGTACAACAGCTATGCCAGCCGCGGGAACCTGCCGGTGGTCGAGGACGTGTGCGAGGGCGGGATGGCGCTGATGCCGATGATCGGACGCGCCCGGCTGCTGCGCAGCTGGGGCGGGATCATGGACATGAGCATGGACGGATCGCCGATCATCGACGCCAGCCCCCTGCCCGGCCTGTGGCTCAATGCCGGCTGGTGCTATGGCGGGTTCAAGGCGACGCCCGCTTCGGGCCTCGTCTTCGCGCATCTGCTCGCCACTGGCACCCCCCATCCCGCCGCCGCCGCCTATCGCCTCGATCGCTTCGCCACGGGCCGGGTGATCGACGAAAAGGGCCAGGGCGCTCAGCCCAACCTGCACTGAGGGAGCAAGAAGCGATGCACATCCCCTGCCCCTGGTGCGGCGAGCGTGACGCGCACGAATTCGTCTATCGCGGCGATGCCGCCCCGCGCCGCCCGGAGGACGGGGAGACGGGCATGGCGGACTATGTGTACCTGCGCGACAACCTCGCCGGGCCGATCGCCGAGCTGTGGTATCACGCGCAAGGCTGCCGCCGCTGGATCGTGGTCGAGCGCGACACCCGCACCCACGCCATATCCGGCGCACGGCTGGCCGGGGGGAGCGCGCGATGAGTCGGCTTCCCGAAGGCGGCCTCATCGACCGCACCGCGCCGCTCGCCTTCCGTTTCGACGGGCGCGACTATGCGGGCTTTGCGGGGGATACGCTCGCCTCGGCGCTGCTGGCGAACGGCGTGCGACTGTTCGGCCGCTCCTTCAAGTATCACCGCCCGCGCGGGGTGCTGACCGCCGGGCCGGAGGAGCCCAACGCGCTGGTCACGCTGGGCGAGGGCGAGGCTGCGCTCCCCAACACCCGCGCCACCACCATACCGCTCGCCCCCGGCCTCGTCGCGGCCAGCCAGAACCGCTGGCCGAGCCTCGGCTTCGATCTGATGGCGGTGAACCAGCTGTTCGCTCCGCTGTTCGTCGCGGGATTCTACTACAAGACCTTCATGTGGCCCGCCAAGCTGTGGGAGCGCCTCTACGAGCCGGTGATCCGCCGGGCAGCGGGGCTGGGCGCGCTGCCCGACACGCCCGACCCGGGGCTCTACGACCGCGCGCACGCCTTCTGCGACCTACTGGTGATCGGCGGCGGACCTGCGGGCCTGGCCGCGGCGCTGACGGCGGGGCGCGCGGGGCTCAGGGTAATCCTCGCCGAGGAAGACACTCGCCCGGGCGGGCGCCTGCTTGCCGAGCGGCACCATGTCGACGGGATGGCCGGCACCGCCTGGGCCGAGCATGCGATCGCTGAGCTGGCGACCATGTCCGAGGTCCGCATCCTCCCCCGCACCAGCGTCTTCGGCTCTTACGACGGACACGAATACGGCGCGCTCCAGACGCTCGCCGATAGCCCCAGCCGCCAGCGTTACTGGAAGATCGTCGCGCCGCGCAGCATCCTTGCCGCCGGGGCGATCGAGCGGCCGCTGGTGTTCGGCGGCAATGATCGGCCCGGGGTGATGATGGCGGGCGCGGTGTCGGCGTATATCAACCGCTACGCCGTCGCGCCGGGACGCCGCGCGGTGGTGTTCACCACCGGGGACAGCGGGTGGGAGACTGCCGCCGACCTCCTCGCCGCCGGAGTCGATCTGGCCGCCGTGGTCGACAGCCGCCCCGCGCCCTCGCAGGCGGGCTGGGCGGCGGAGCGCGGCGTGACGCTCCACGCGGGCGCGCGGGTGATCGCCGCCCATGGCGCGCCGCTGCGCCGGGTCGAAATCGCCGCTGCTGACGGGCGGGTTCACCGGATCGAGGCCGATCTTCTCGCCATGGCGGGCGGTTGGAGCCCCACAATCGGGCTTGCCGCCCATCTCGGCGACCGGCCCGTGTGGTCCGACGATGCCCAGGCCTTCCTCGCCGCGCGCACCCCGCCGGGCATGGCCGTCGCCGGGGCGGCGGCCGGGCGCATGGCGCTTGGCGCGGCGCTGGCCGACGGTGTCGCCGCAGCGCAGTCAGCCGCGGAGGCGCTGGGGCGGAGCATGCCTCCCGCACCGAGCTTCACCGCCGACGAACAGCCCGTCGCCGCCGGCATCCATCCCGTGCCGCGCGCCTATCCGGTCAAGGCCTTCGTCGATTTCCAGCACGACGTGACCGACTCCGATGTGTCGCTGGCGGTGCGCGAGGGGTTCGTATCGGTCGAACACCTCAAGCGTTACACCACGCTCGGCATGGCGACCGATCAGGGCAAGACCGCGAACGCCAACGGGCACACGCTGCTCGCCGCCGCAACCGGCCGCACCCCGGGCGAGGCGGGGACGATCCTGTCGCGCCCGCCGTGGCAACCGGTGCCGATAGGGGCCTTCGCGGGATACCACCGCGAGGCCCACTTCCGGCCTGAACGGCGCACCGCCTCGTACGCATGGGGGGCGGCCAACGGCGCGACCTTCGTCGATGTCGGCCAGTGGAAGCGCGCCCAATGGTTCGCCCGGCCCGGCGAGACCCACTGGCGCGAGAGCGTCGACCGCGAAGTCCGTGCTGTCCGCAGCGGCGTGGGGGTGTGCGACGTCTCTACGCTCGGCAAGATCGAGGTGCACGGGGCCGACGCGGGGACATTGCTCGACCGGCTCTACATCAACGGCTTCTCCGGGCTTGCGGTCGGCGATGCGCGCTACGGCGTGATGCTGCGCGAGGACGGCTTCGTCTTCGACGACGGCACCGTTACCCGGCTGGCCGATGACCGCTTCTACGTCACCACCACCACCGCCAACGCGGCACGGGTGATGCAGCATATCGATTTCGCCCGGCAGGTGCTGTGGCCCGGGCTTGACACTCAGACGGTCTCGGTCACCGAGCAATGGGCGACCTATGCCATCGCCGGGCCGCAGTCTCGCACCCTCGTCCAGCGGCTGCTGCCCGATTGCGACCTTGCGAATGCCGCCTTCCCCTTCATGGCGGCGCTCGAGACCCGTTGGCAGGGGGTGGATGCGCGGCTGTTCCGGGTCTCCTTCTCAGGCGAGCTTGCCTATGAACTCGCCGTCCCCGCGCAAGCCGGCGAGGCGCTGCTGCTGGCGATCCTTGCCGCCGGGGCCGATCTCGGCATCACCCCCTACGGCACCGAGGCGATGGGGGTGATGCGGATCGAGAAGGGCCATGCCGCAGGCGCGGAGCTGAGCGGGCAGACCACCGCGCACGATCTCGGCATGGGGCGGATGCTGTCGGGCAAGAAGGACTTCATCGGCCGCGCGATGGCCACCCGCCCGGCGCTGACTGCGCCCGATCGGCCGCGCCTTGTCGGCCTGAGGCCCGCCGACGGCGCGGCCCCGATCCGCGCGGGCGCGCATCTGCTGCCGCAAGGTGCGGCGGCGCGCGCGGCGCACGATCAGGGCTATGTCACCTCCGCGTGCTTCTCCCCTACCCTTGGCCACCCGATCGCGCTCGCGCTGCTGCGCGGCGGGCCGGAGCGGCATGGCGAGACCGTGACGGTCCACGATCCGGTGCGCGGCACGGACGTGGCGGCGGTAGTGTGCGATCCCGTCTTCGTCGATCCCGAAGGAGTGCGCGTGCGTGGCTGATGTCGCAATCGAGGAACGCGCAGGGCTCGCCCTCGCCACGATCATGGCGCGGCGCGGAGTCACGGCGGAGTCGGTCGGCGCGGCGCTCGGCCTCGCCGCGCCCGACGGGCCTGGCTGTGCCGGGGATGCCGCACTGACGTTGATCGCCACTGGCCCAGGCACCTGGCTCGCCATCGCCGACCCCGCTCCCGTCGGCTGGACCGCCACCCTGCGCGCGCGGCTGGAAGGGCTTGCGGCGGTATCGGACCAATCGGGCGGCTATGTGGTGCTGCGGGTCAGCGGAGCGCGCGCGCGCGGCGTGCTACAACGCGGCTTGCCGATCGATCTCCACCCCGCAGTCTTTCCCCCCGGCAGCGCGGCGGTCACTGTCGCAGGCCATATCGGGGTGATCTGCTGGCTGGCCGAGAGCGCGCCCGATTTCCACCTCGCGGTGTTCCGCAGCTATGCCGACAGCTTCCGCCACTGGCTGGAGAGCGCCTGCCGCGCCGAGAGCTGACAGCGCCGCCCCCGCGCTTGAACAAGGCCGAAAGCCAATTATGCATGGTGGCATGACTGCGAGACCGGAACATCCCACCGCCCCTGGGGGCAAAGCGAGACCCGGCGTGGCCAAACAAGGCGCGGGCGGAGGTCCGAGCAGCGGATCGGCGGCCCCCGCCGAAAGCGAGCGCAGCCTCGAACGCGCGCTCGGCCACCAGATCCGCGCGCTGCGCCGCCAGCACGAGCTGTCGGTCGCCGATCTGGCTGGGGCGGCGGGCATTTCTAACGGGATGCTATCCAAGATCGAGAATGGCGGGATCTCCCCCTCGCTTTCGACGCTGCGGGCCATCGCCGATGCGCTGCAGGTGCCGCTGTCGCTGCTGTTCGCCTCCTTCGAGGAACGGCAGGATTGCTCCTATGTCCCTGCCGGACAGGGGCTGACGATCGAACGGCGCGGCACCAAGGTCGGGCATGTCTACCAGCTGCTCGGTCATGCGCTGCGCGGCGAGGTGGCGGTCGAGCCCTATCTCATCACCCTGCGCGACAATGCCATGCCCTATGCGGGCTTCCGCCATGTCGGGGTGGAGTTCATCTACATGCTCGCAGGCGAGGTGGATTACCGCCACGGCAGCGACATCTACAACCTCGCCCCCGGAGATGCCCTGCTGTTCGACAGCAATGCGCTGCACGGGCCGGAGCGAGTCTCGGGGCAGGAGACGCGCTACCTTTCGGTCATCATCTACCCGCGCGAGGGCCTATGATGGACAACCAGGCTGGCATTTCCTGACAGGAAACATTTATTCTTGAATATCTGGCGCAGGCTGCTCTAGGACCGACTCCACGGAGGTTCCCATGTGCGGCATTGTCGGCCTGTTCCTGAAAGACGCGGCGCTTGAACCGCAGCTCGGCGCGATGCTCGCCGACATGCTCGAAGTGATGAGCGACAGGGGCCCGGACAGCGCGGGCTTTGCGGTGTATGGCGCGGGCGAGGCGGGGCGGGCCAAGCTCACCGTGCGCGGTCCCGATGCCGAAAGCCTCGCCGAGGCGCTGACTGCCGCGATCGGGCAGGCGATCCGGCAGGAGAGGCGCGATACCCATACCGTGCTCTCGGTTCCCGCTCCCCACGCCGTAGCGGTGCGCAGCTGGCTCGCCGCCGAGCGGCCCGATCTGGCGGTGATCGGCCAGGGCGAGCGGATCGAGATCTACAAGGAAGTCGGCCTGCCGGTGACCGTGGCCGAGCGGTTTGACCTAGCCGCGCGCAGCGGTAGCCACGGAATCGGCCACACCCGCATGGCGACCGAAAGCGCCGTCACCACCGCCGGCGCACACCCCTTCTCGACGGGGCCGGACCAGTGCCTGGTTCACAACGGATCGCTCAGCAACCACCGCAGCCTGCGCCGGATGCTCGAGCATGAAGGCATGCGCTTCGAAACCGACAACGACAGCGAGGTTGCCGCCGGATACCTCAGCTGGCGGCTGCGCGAGGGCGCGAGCCTCAGCGCGGCGCTGGAAAGCGCGCTCGACGATCTCGACGGGTTCTTCACCTTCGTGGTCGGCACCGAAAGCGGCTTTGCGGTGCTGCGCGATCCCATCGCCTGCAAGCCGGCGGTGATGGCCGAAACGGACGCCTACGTGGCCTTCGGTTCCGAATACCGCGCGCTTGCCGGGCTGCCGGGGATCGCCGGGGCGCACCTGTTCGAGCCCGAACCGGCGCGCGTCTATGCGTGGGAGCGGCGCTGATGCAGGTGCTCGACCTCGCTGAAACCAGCCGCCGCGACGTCAACGGCAAGCTTCAGGCTCTGCCCGGCGACACCAACGAGACCGAATGGCGCGTCCTCAATCCCGGTGGCGCCCATGCGCTCGCGGTTGGTCTCCATGCGCCGGTGAGCGTGACCGTGGCCGGGCACGCGGGCTATTACTGCGCAGGGATGAACCAGCACGCCCATGTGGTGATCGAGGGCAATGCCGGGGTTGGCGTTGCCGAGAACATGATGTCGGGCACGGTCCGGGTGAAGGGTGACGCCAGCCAGTCGGCGGGTGCCACGGCGCATGGCGGGCTGCTGGTGATCGAAGGCAACGCCTCGGCGCGCTGCGGCATCTCGATGAAGGGCGTCAACATCGTGGTCGGCGGTTCGATCGGGGCGATGAGCGCCTTCATGGCGCAATCGGGCGCGCTGGTGGTGCTCGGCGATGCGGGCGCGGCGCTCGGGGATTCGATCTACGAGGCGCGGCTTTATGTGCGGGGCACGGTCGAAAGCCTCGGCACGGACTGCATCGAGAAGGCGCTGCGGGACGAACACCGCGCCGAACTGCGCACCCTGCTCGACGAGGCCGGTTACGGCGACGTGCCGCTGGACGGCTTCCGCCGCTACGGTTCGGCGCGCCGCCTCTACAATTTCGACGTCGACCACGCCGGGGACTATTGATGGACAGCGACATCCCGCGCACGCCGCCGCGCTTTTCGGCGACCTTCGATCCGGCCACCCTCGCCGAGATCCGCCGCGCCGCCGCGACCGGCATCTACGACATCCGCGGCGGCGGCACCAAGCGCGCGCTGCCGCATTTCGACGACCTGCTGTTCCTCGGCGCGTCGATCAGCCGCTATCCGCTCGAAGGTTACCGCGAGAAATGCGCGACCGACGTGTGGCTCGGCACGCGCTTCGCCAAAAAGCCGATCCATCTCAAGATCCCGGTCACCATCGCGGGCATGAGCTTCGGCGCGCTGTCCGGCCCCGCCAAGGAGGCGCTGGGGCGCGGGGCGAGTGCGGCGGGCACATCGACCACCACCGGCGATGGCGGCATGACCCCGGAGGAACGCGGCCAGTCCGAAACCCTCGTCTATCAATATCTACCTTCGCGCTACGGCATGAACCCCGATGATCTGCGTAAGGCCGATGCTATCGAAGTGGTGGTCGGCCAGGGGGCCAAGCCGGGCGGGGGCGGGATGCTGCTCGGCCAGAAGATCTCCGACCGGGTCGCCCAGATGCGCAACCTGCCCAAGGGCATCGACCAGCGATCCGCCTGCCGCCACCCCGACTGGACCGGCCCCGACGATCTGGAAATCAAGATCGAGGAACTGCGCGAGATCACCGCCTGGGAAAAGCCGATCTACGTCAAGGTCGGCGCGACCCGGCCCTACTACGACGTCGCCCTCGCGGTGAAGTCGGGCGCGGACGTGGTGGTGCTCGACGGGATGCAAGGCGGCACGGCGGCGACGCAGGACGTGTTCATCGAACATGTTGGCATCCCCATCCTTGCCGCGATCCGCCCGGCGGTGCAGGCGCTTCAGGATCTGGGGATGCACCGCAATGTCCAGCTGATCGTCTCGGGCGGGATCCGCAACGGGGCGGACGTAGCCAAGGCGCTCGCGCTCGGCGCAGATGCGGTTGCGATCGGCACCGCCGCCCTGGTGGCGCTGGGCGACAATGATCCGCGCTGGGAAGAGGAATACCGCGCGCTCGGCTCGACCGCCGGGGCCTATGACGATTGGCAGGAAGGCCGGGATCCGGCCGGGATCACCACCCAAGACCCGGCGCTGGCCGCGCGGCTCGATCCGGTGCTGGCGGGGCGGCGGCTCGCCAACTACCTCGCCGTGATGACGCTCGAGGCGCAGACCATCGCGCGCGCCTGCGGCAAGAGCCACCTTCACAATCTTGAGCCGGAGGACCTGGTCGCACTGACCATCGAGGCCGCGGCGATGGCGCGGGTGCCGCTGGCCGGCACCGACTGGATCCCGGGCATGGGAAAATTCTGACGACCACTTCAGGGGGGTAAGCGATGACGATCGATCTGGCACAGGCGGCAGCCGACAAGGGCATCCAGTACTTCCTGATCTCCTACACCGATCTTTTCGGCAGCCAGCGCGCCAAGCTGGTCCCGGCGGCGGCGATTGCGGGGATGCAGCGCGACGGGGCGGGCTTCGCGGGGTTCGCCACCTGGCTCGACATGACGCCGGCCTTTCCCGACGTCTTCGCCCGCCCCGATCCGGCCAGCCTCATCCAACTGCCGTGGAAGCCCGAGGTGGGCTGGCTCGCCGCCGATCTGTGGATGGAGGGCCGCCCGGTCGATCACGCGCCGCGTAACACCCTGAAGGTGCAGATCGCCAAGGCGGCCGAGCGCGGGTACCGGATGAAGACCGGGGTCGAATGCGAGTTCTTCCTGATCGCGCCCGACGGCACCACCATCGCCGATGCCGCCGACACTCAGGCCAAGCCGTGCTATGATCAGCAGGCGCTGATGCGGCGCTATGACGTCATCACCGAGATCTGCGATGCGATGCTGGCGCTCGGCTGGAGCCCCTACCAGAACGACCACGAGGACGCGAACGGACAGTTCGAGATGAACTGGCACTACGACGATGCGCTCGTCACCGCCGATCGCCAAGCCTTTTTCAAGTTCATGGTGAAGTCGATCGCCGAAAAACACGGGTTGCGCGCGACCTTCATGCCCAAGCCCTTCGCCAACCTCACGGGCAATGGCTGCCACATGCATGTATCGATGTGGCAGGACGAAACCAACGTCTTTGCGGGCGAGGGCGGGCAGCTGACGCCAGTGGGGATGCAGTTCGTCGGTGGGGTCCTCGCCCATGCGCGGGCGCTGGCGGCGGTCTGCAACCCGACGGTTAACAGCTACAAACGGATCAACGCGCCGCGCACCGCCTCGGGCGCGACCTGGTCGCCAAATGCGGTGACGTGGACCGGCAACAACCGCACCCACATGATCCGCGTGCCCGAGGGCGACCGGTTCGAGCTGCGGCTCGCCGACGGGGCGACCAACCCCTACCTGATGCCCGCCGCAGTGCTTGCCGCCGGGCTCGACGGGATCGCCAAGCAGCGCGATCCGGGCCCGCGGCGCGATTTCAACATGTACACCGACGGCCACCTTGCCGCCGATGCGCCGCGCCTGCCGCTCAACCTGCTTGATGCCCTGCGCGCGCTGGAGGAATCCTTCGTGCTGCGCGCCGCGCTCGGCGATGCGGTGACCGCCTTCCTGCGGCTGAAGCACGAGGAATGGAACGACTACGCCCGCCATCTCACCGAGTGGGAGCGGCTCAACACCCTCGATTGCTGAGCGCGGCGAGGGCCTTCAGCGTTTCAACTCGGCCATGTAGCCGAACAGCTCCATGAAATCGGGCGGGGTCGGATCACCGCGATATTCGCGGTATAGCGTGTCGACATTGACGACGATCCGCTCGGCATCGAGCCACGCCGAAAAGTCGCCCAGCGCAATGTCGTGCGCCGCATCGCGCACGCTCAGCCCGGCGTCGAACCGTTTGCGGGTCTCGGTGTCGACATAGCGCAGATAGTCCTGCACCCGCCGCACCCCGGCGACATCTGTGATCGGGCCGTGGCCGGGCACCACGACCTCAGGATCCATCGCGATGATCCGCTCGCAGGCCGCGATCCAATTGGCGACGGGTCCGGCCCACATGATCGGGGTGCCGTCGATGAACAGGATGTCCCCGGTATAGACCGTGCGGTCCGCAGGCACGTGGACCAGCACGTCGCCATGGGTGTGCGCCGGGCCGACCTCGATCAGCTCGACCGCCTTGTCGCCGACCTTGAGATCGAGCGTGCCGGTGAAGGTGCGGGTCGGCAGGCGTTCGGCGATATCGTGGAAATCGAAGGCGCCGAACATGCCCAGGATGTAGCGCCCCGTCTCCCCCAGCCCCGGCGCGGCCTCCATCAACGCGATCAGATCGTGCGGGGTAAAGGATTCCATTTCCCTTGCGCTGGCTTCTGAAGCGATGATCTCGGCATGGTGGCAGCAGCCGTTGCCGTGGGTGTGATCGCCGTTGGCATGGGTGTTGACGATGGTGCCGATGCGATCGGCGGCGATCCCGGTGGCATCCTCCATCACGGCGAGCATCTCGCGGGTGAGGCGCGCGTCGAACAGCGTATCGACCAGCAGCGACCGGTCGCCGTCGACGATCAGCCCGGCATTGGACCAGCCCCAACTGCCATCCGGTTGGACATAGGCGAAGACGCCGTTGCCGGTTTCGACCAGACCTTTTTCGAAACCCCAACGCGCTGCCATGCCGCCTCCTTGCCTGCCTCCGTGCTCGCGTACTTGCTCGTCTTCAGTTTCTCTTAAAGAAACAATTTTTACTTGCAGGAGACGGAGCGGCGGATTAGGAGGGGATCAATAGCATCAGCAGGGGCATTGCGCGGCGGCATTAATGGCCAATCAGCCTGTCACCATCGGACGCGTCGGCACCGCCCCGGCGAAGTCCGCCTTCGTGCCACTCGGCGGCGCGGCGCTGTGCTTTGCCGATCTCGACAGCCGCTCGGTTCGGCTCGCCAACTGGTTCCGGAGCCTCGGGCTCGGCACCGGGGATCATATCGCCTGGATGGTCGAAAACCGCGCCGAGGTGGTGGTGCTCGCCTGGGCGGCGCAGCGCGCCGGGCTCTACTACACGCCGATCCCCACCCACCTCACCGCCGCCGAGGCCGCCTACATCGCCGCCGACAGCGGTGCGCGGCTGGTCTGCGCGAGCGCCGCCAACGGCGATCTGTGGCGGTCGGTCAGGGCCGATCTCGGGCAGGTCGAGGTCTGGGTAAGCGTCGACCCCGCCCCCGACTTCACGTGGCTGGAGGATGCCATCGCCGCCCAGCCCGACGCCCCCAATGCCCCGGAGATCGAAGGCTTCGCGATGCTCTATTCTTCGGGCACGACCGGGCGGCCCAAGGGGATCAAGAGGGCGCTGGCGGGGGTGCCCTTCGGATTGGTGCCGCTCGCGCCGGTCTATGAACGCCATCACGCGATGGCCCCGGATACGGTCTACCTCTCGCCTGCGCCGCTGTACCACGCGGCGCCCCTGCGGGCGGTGATGGCAGTGCAGCGGCTTGGCGGGACGGTGATCTCGCAGGCGAAGTTCGATGCCGCAGGGCTGCTCGCCGCGATTGCCGAGCACTGCGTCACCCATGTCCAGATGGTGCCGACGATGATGCGCCGCCTCGTTGACTTGCCCGAGACGGTGCGCGCCGCACACGACCTTTCCAGCCTCCGCCGCGTGATCCACGCCGCCGCCCCCTGTCCGCCCGATGTAAAACGCGCGATGATCGATTGGCTCGGCCCGATCGTCAGCGAATACTACGGCGGCACCGAAGGCGTCGGCATGACCTATATCACCGCGCAGGAATGGCTCGACCGGCCCGGATCGGTGGGCCGCGCGATCCTGGGGGAGCTGCATATCCTCGGCGAAGACGGCGCAGAGCTGCCGCCGGGCGAGACCGGGCTTGTCGCCTTTTCCGGCGGTCCGGCGTTCACCTACCACAACGCCCCCGAAAAGCTCGCCGAAGTCACCGACGCGCATGGCCGCGTGACGCTGGGCGACATCGGCTGGCGCGATCCGCAAGGCTATCTCACGCTGGTCGACCGACGCTCCTTCGTGATCAACTCAGGCGGCGTCAACATCTACCCCGTCGAGATCGAGGAGGCGCTGCTCGCGCATCCGTCGGTTGCCGAGGCGGCGGTGATCGGCGTGCCCGACTGGGATCTTGGCGAGGCGGTGAAGGCGGTGGTCGTCCCCCGCACCGCCCCGGCGGAGCCCGACGCGCTCGCCGCCGCGCTGATCGCCCACTGCCGCACGCGCATTTCGGCGGTGAAGTGCCCCAAATCGATCGACTTCGTCGCCGCCCTGCCACGCTCGGACATGGGCAAGGTGCTGAAGGGCGAGATCAGGAAAATCTACTGGCCCGCCGCCTGAGCGGGCCCGCAAGGGAGAGAGACATGGGACTGCTCGAGGGCAAGGTCATCCTCATCACCGGAGGCGGCAACGGCATCGGCCGCGAATGCGCGCTGCAGGCCGCTGCCGAGGGCGCGCGGGTACTGGTGAACGATCTCGGCAGCGAAGGCGACGGGCGCGGCGGATCGGCGGCGCCCGCGGCCGAGGTGGTCGAGACGATCCGCAAGGCCGGGGGCGAGGCGATCGCCAATTACGGCAGCGTCGCCGACATGGCGTCAGTGCGCCAGATGGTAGAACAGTGCCACGACGAATTCGGCGGGCTCCATGCGGTGATGAACCCCGCAGGGTTCCTGCGCGACGGGATGTTCCACAAGATGAGCGAGGATGATTTCTTCTCGGTCGTCGATGTCCACCTGCGCGGCGCCTACAATGTCGCGCGCGCCACCATCGAGGCGTTTCGCGATCAGGAAGACGGCAATTACCTGTTCTTCACTTCCACCAGCGGGCTGATCGGCAATGCCGGGCAGGCCAATTACGCGGCGGCGAAGATGGGCGTGGCGGGCCTGTCGCGGATCATCGCCATGGAGGGCGCGCGCCGGAACGTGCGCGCCAACGCCATCGCGCCCTTCGCCTGGACTCGGCTGGTCGGATCGATCCCCGTCACCGACGAGGCCTCCCGACAGCGGGTCGAGAAGATCAAGACGGGGATGCGCGCGGATCAGGTGGCGCGGTTCTGCATCGCGCTATGCGCCGACCGGGCGCGGCATGTCACCGGGCAGGTCTTCACCGTGCGGGGCAACGACATCTTCCTGATGAGCCAGCCGCGCCCAATCCGCTCGGTGGCGCGCGGCGATGGCTGGACGGCGGAATCGATCCTCGATCAGGCGCTGCCCGCGATGGAGAACTGGTTCATGGATCTCAGCCCCTCGGCCAGCGCCTTTCCCGGGGATCCGGTGTAACCATGGGCATCGATTTCCACGCGGCGATGGCCGCCCGCAACGATGGCCTCGTGCGCAGTTACGACGACGCACGCACCATGCTCTATGCCCTCGCGATCGGGATGGGGCGCGATCCGCTCGACCCGCGCGAGTTGCCTTTCGTCTACGAGAAAGGCCTGCGCGCCGTGCCAACTCTGGCGAGCGTGATCGCCTTCGGGGCTTATGACGTGCGCACGCTGGGGGTGGATTACGCGCGGGTGCTCCACGGCGAACAGCGGCTGGTGCTGCACCGCCCGCTGCCAATCGCGGCGGAGCTCGCCGTGACGACTCGCACCAAATCGCTCCACGACAAGGGGCAAGGCAAGGGTGCACTGATCGTATCGCAGACGCTGATCGCCGATGCCGCCACCGGCGAGCCGCTGTGCACGCTCGAGCCCACGCACTTCGCGCGCGGCGACGGCGGGTTCGCGGCGGAGACGGGCGACAGCGGCCCTGCGCCCCGGCCCCATGCCCTGCCCGAACGCGCGCCCGATGCTGCATGCGAGTTGGCGACGACGCCCGAACAGCCGCTGTTCTACCGCCTGCTCGGCGATCGCAACCCGCTCCACGCCGATCCCGAAGCCGCGCGCGCCGGGGGGTTCGACCGGCCGATCCTCCACGGGCTGTGCACTTATGGCATGTGTTGCCACGCGGTGTTGAAGACCATGATCGACTACCGGGCCGATCTGATCCGCGAATTCGACGTGCGCTTTTCCGCGCCGGTGATGCCGGGCGACCGGCTGGTGATCGAGCTGTGGCGCGACGGCGATACGGTGTCCTTCCGGGCGCGGGTGCCGGACCGGGCGGTGACGGTGATCGACAACGGGCGTTGCCTGCTCGGCTGAGCGGGCCCGGGCGGGATCAGCCGTTGGGGTGGATCCGCCCCACCGGCTCGGCCTCGGCCTCGACAAATTCGCGCGCTTCGTCATCGCTGGCGAGCAGGCTGATGCGCCGCCAGCTGCCGCCGCGATAATAGAGGATCGTCAGCACCATCGCGAGCGCCGAGCCGACCGGAAAGCTCCACCACAGCGCATCCCCGCCCAGCCACGGTTCGAGCAGCAGCGCCGCTCCGATCCGTCCGGGGATCAGCGCGAAGGCCATGATGATGAGCGGCGCCACCGTCGCCCCGTTCGCCCGCGCCACCGACGATAGCACAACGGTCACGCCGAACAGCAGGAAGCTGCCGCTGGCGATGAGGTTGATGCGCGTGCCGATCAGGATCGCCTCGACATCGGAGCCGAGGAACAGCGCCAGCACCCAGCGATCGAACATCGCCAGCACCACCACCAGCGCGCCTGTCATCGCGAGGTTGGCGAGAATGCCGACCCGCGTGATCGCGCCGACCCGGTCCCATCGCCCCGCGCCGATGTTCTGCGCGACCATGGTGCTCACCGCCACGCCGATCGCGAGCGCGGGCATCTGCACATAGGTCCACAGCTGGTTCGCTGCGCCATAGGCCGCGACCGTGCGGGTGCCCTGCGCGTTGACCAGCCCGAGGATCGCGAGCGCGGAGACCGACATCACGATCATCTGCAGCCCCATCGGCACACCCTTGGTGACGAGCAGCACAGCCATGTCGCGCGCGGGCACCAGGTAACGCAGCTCGGCCCCGCGCAACCGGATCGGCAGGTCGCGCGCATAAATCACCCCCGCCAGCAGCACGAGGTTGGTGCAATTGGCGATCAGCGTCGCTAGCCCCGACCCGGTCACGCCGAGCGCCGGGAAGGGGCCGATGCCGGCAATCAGCAGCGGGTTCAGCACGATGTCGATGACCACTCCGGGAAGCATCAGCCACAGCGGCGTCGCGGCATCGCCGATCCCGCGCAGCGCCATGGCGAGGAACACCGCCAGCAGTCCCGGCGGCAGGCCGATGAACATGATCCTGAGATAGGCGAGCGCCGGCGCGGTGACTTCCCGGGGGGTGGCGAGCAGATCGAGCAGCCACGGGCTCACCCACCAGCCGAGCACCGCGACCGCGATCCCCAGCACCGCGAACAGCCCCATCCCGGCCCCGACCGCACGGCGCATCGTCGCCACGTCGCCGCGGCCCATGCTCTGCCCGATGACGATCGCGGCGGCCATGCCGAACCCGAACACCAGCGCGAACATCAGGAAAATGACGAGATTGCCGTTGGCGGTCGCCGCCAGCCCGACATCGCCGAGAAACTGTCCCACCCAGATCGCGTTGATCGACCCGTTGATCGAATGGAGCACGTTCGATGCCAGCGTTGGCAGCGCGAACAACAGCAGCGTGCGCCCCGGCGGTGCGCCGATCAGATCGCGTGGGGACCGATCGGAAGAGGAAATGGCGGGGGAAGACATCCGGGGCGTCGGCTCAATCCACCCGGTTCTGGTCGAAGTGCCGCACGCCGACAAGATAGAGGATCGCGCCGATCAGGAACACGATCGGGGATGCCGAGAGTGTCAGGCGCAGCGACTCCTCGCCATAGGCGGGCTTCAGAATGTCGCTGAAGAAGCCGATCAGCCACGGCGCCAGCCCCTGCCCGATCAGCGAGGACACGAACATCGTGATCGCCACCGCCACTCCGCGCATTCGCGCGCTGATGGTCGACTGAATCGAGGCCGAGGCCGGCCCCGCCGTCAGCCCCAGCAGCAGCGAATTGCACGCCGCCAGCACGAACACCGCCATCGCGCTCTGGGCGAAGGTGAACATCACGAAGTAGATCGTGGCCACCCCGAAATTGACGTAGCCCGGCAGGCGCATCTCCCAACGCCGGTCGGCCTTGAGCAGGCGCGGCGTCACCAGCGCGCTCAGCACCAGCCCGGCGATGAACCCGATGCCCGAGATCGACCCGTAATAGAGCCCGACCTGGGTCAGGGTCATGCCGTAGCTGCGCACGATGAAGCTCGGCATCCAGTAGCCAATCCCGGTCAGCCCGAAGGTGGTCGCCGAATAGGCGAAAACGATGCAGATGAAGGTGTGGTTGCGCATCAGCGCGCGCAGCGCCGTGCCGAGTGGCGGCGCTTCCTGCACCGCCTGCTGATCGGTCTCGAACTGCCCTCGCGCCGGCTCGCGGATGGTGAAGGCGATCAGCACCGCCAGCAGCAGCCCCGGAATGCCGAACAGGTAGAAGGTGTTGCGCCACCCGACGCTGTCGGCCAGCACCCCGGCGAGCATCAGCCCCGCCAGCGAGCCGATGCCGATCCCCGCCTGCACCAGCGACAGCACGCGCGCCCGGTGCGCAGGCGCGAAGATGTCGCCGATCATCGAATATTTGGTCGGCACCCCGCCCGCCTCGCCGATCCCGACGAAGACCCGCATCACGAACAGCTGGGCGAAGTTTTGCGCAAACCCGCAAACCACCGTGGCCACGCTGAACACCCCGACTGCGATGCTGAGCATCCGGGTGCGCAGCCAGGTGTCGGTGAGCCGCCCGATGGCAAGGCCGAAGATCGCGTAGAAGGCCGAGAAGGCCAACCGCAGCAGGCCGAGTTGACTGTCGTTCAGCCCGAGCTCGCGGCGGATCGGCTCGGCAAGGATGGCGAGCACCACCCCGTCCATCTGGCTGACCAGATTGACGAGGAAGAACACGAAGACGATCCAGTACAGATAGGCGATCGAATAATCCGCCGGCGTGCCCGATGCGGGCGAATCGGTCGGGGTCGCGCGCTGGGGAGTGAGCCCCTCGGCCATGGGCGGTGCCTTTCTGCGGCGGCGGCATCGCCGACCTGGTGCATGCGGGTTGAGACTGCCCCGAGCGGTACCGCGCGGACCATGGCAAATCCCGCCAAGGCTTGTGGGGCATTCCGGCCTTTGGGCGAGCCGGTCGGGAGCGGTGCGCGGGTGCCTATCCGCCCGGCGTGCCCGCGATGCCGAAGGCTGCCAACGCCTCGGGCGAATCCAGCCCGTCGACCACCTTCGGCCGGTCTTCGAGCACCAGCGTCGCGCGCCGGTCGGACGTGTAGGCCGGCCAATCGGGCACAAAGTCCGACTGCGGCCGTCCCGACCGCACGAACGCCGCCAGCGTCGCGGACCAGCCCGCCGCGATCCGGCGGTTTTCCTCGGTGTTGCGATAGAAGGCGTAATGCTTGCCGTCGTCGGGCTTGGTGAAGCCGTTGAAGGCAAAGCGTACGTCCGATCCGTGCGTGGGCCCGAAGGGATGATCGGTCGGCACAGCGAAGCGATAGGACCATGCCGGCACGCCGATCTCCGCCAGGCCCGAGACAGCGTGGAGCACCGAGGCGCGGAAGAAATCGCTCCACACCCGGTTGAGCCGCGATGCCGGGGTGGCGTGGGCCGTGCTCTCCAGCCACGCGATGTAATCCTGGGGCGCATCCCGGTTGATCATCGGCACCAGCCCGCCTTCGAAGAAGCGGAAGGTTTCGGGATTTGTTCCGAGCTCGGCGGTGAGCATCGGCCCTTCATCAAGAGTCGATCCGGCCACCAGCGGCACCGGATTGATGCGCTGGGCGATCGCCTTGGCCACGGGCGCGCGGATGATCGTCCCGTCGACCGCCGCCATCCCTCCGATCCCCGCCCCGGTCTGGAAGTCGAACAACTCCTTGCCGCTCATCCCCTTGAGCTGCGCCAGAAGCGCCTCGTCGCTAACCTTGAAGGCCGCCGCGATCGGGGTGATGATGTCGATCGGCTGCGGGCTGATTTCGGACGGGCTGATCGCGATGGCGCGCTGGAACAGCCCGCGCGCGGTGGGCGCACACATCATCGCCAGCACCGATCCGCCCCCGGCGCTGCCGCCGCAGATGGTGATCATTTCAGGATCGCCGCCGAAGCCCGCAACGTTGTTCCTGATCCACTCCAGCGCGAGGATCTGGTCCTGGAAACCGATGCTGGCGCTGCCCGCATATTCGGGGCCGAAGCGGCTGAGATCGAGGAAGCCGAACATGCCCAGCCGGTAGTTCATCGCCACGATCACGACGTTCTCGTCGCTCGCCAGCTGGCCGAGATCGAAATCATTGGCCGAACCCATGATGAACCCGCCGCCGTGGATCCAGACCAGCACCGGCAGCGGCTTCTTCTGCTGCGGCGGGGCGAAGACGTTGATGTAGAGCATGTCCTCGCTCATTTCGCCGGGCGAGGTCTGATCGGTGAGGCTGGCCGGCGGCTGGCGCTGGAACGAACGGGCGCGATATGCGGTCGCGTCCCACGTGCCTTCGGGCAGCGCGATCGGCACCGGCGGGCGCCAGCGCAGCGGGCCCAGCGGGGGCAAGGCATAGGGAATGCCGAGGAAGCGCCGGATGCCCTTTTCGGACACGGTGCCTCGGACGGTGCCGACAGCGAGCTTGGCGGTGGTGGCTTTCATCATCTCTCCCCGGGGACACGTCTGGCCGAAGCCTGTCCCACAGGCCAAGGGCTTGCCATGGCCTGCAGCGCCAGAATGCGGCGCAAAACCGGACGCCCTGCGGCAGCGGCGGTGGCGCAAATCGCTCGTCCCAGTGTCGCCATTCGCCACGGCGCGCGGGCGGCGGCTTGGGCAGTATCGGGCGGCGTCCGTGACGAGGGAGTTTGCGCTATGACCATCGATGCCGCCCGCCGCACCGTGCTCGCCGGGCTCGCCGCCGCCGGGGCAGCCACGCTTGCCGATCCCTTCGGCCTTGTCCGCGCCACCGCGGCCCCGGTGCTCCGCGGCACCGTGGACAGGGCCGAGGGGATCTGGTGCCACATCCCGCAATCGATCTTCCTTGCCCGCGGGGAAAGCCCGCTGTTCCTGATGGCGCGCGCGACGCGGCACGGCTAACCTTGCGCGCATGAGCGAACTGGTATCGATGCGCCGCGAGGGGATGACGGCGATCGTCTCCCTCTCTCGGCCCGAGAAGCGCAACGCGCTGAACCGCACGATGCTGCGCGCGCTGGAACGCATCGCGGGCGAGCTCCACGAGGATGATGCCCGCGCCGTCCTGATCCGGGCCGAGGGCGCGGCCTTCAGTGTCGGAGCGGACCTGCGCGAGCCGCCGCCGCCAGTGGCGTCACTCGAGACGATGCGCCGCCGGGCGCGGAACGGCACCACCCTGCTGCGCGCGCTGCGCGAGATACCGCAGCCCACGATCTGCGCGATGCAGGGCGCAGTGAACGGCGCAGGCGCCTGCATCGCGCTTTCCTGCGATGTCCGCATTGTCGCCACCGATGTGCGCTTCGCCCTCGGCGAGGTGGCGATCGGCATCAACCTGTCGTGGAACGCACTCGCCCCGCTGGTCGCGCTGGCCGGGCCGGCCCGCGCCAAGCGGCTGGCGATGGGCGGGGAGACGATCGGCGCGGAGGAGATGCTCGCCTGGGGTCTCGCCGACGCCGTGGTCGCGCCCGAGGCGCTGGACACGACCGCGCGCGAATGGGCCGAACGCTACGCCGCCCTTCCCCCGGTGGCCGCGCAGATGATCAAGCAGTCGATCAACGCGCTCGCCGAAAACGGGGCCGCCGCGATCCTCCATGCCGATGCCGATCAGTGTCTGCTGACCCTGCGCACCGCCGATTTCGTCGAGGGTATCCGCGCCTTCGCAGAGCGCCGTCCGGGGCGCTTCACTGGCGACTGAGCCTCACACCCTCCAGTCGATCGCCCCGCGCCCGTGCTGTTCCAGAAAGGCGTTGGTCTGGCTGAAGGGGCGCGAGCCGAAGAAGCCGTTATGCGCCGAGAGCGGGCTCGGGTGGGCCGAGGTCAGCACGAAATGGTGTGACGCGCGGGCGAGGGCGGGGACGCGGGCGGCCTTCTTCTTCGCATGGCTCCCCCACAGGATAAACACCGTCGGCAATTCGCTCGCCGCCACCGCCGCGACGCAGGCGTCGGTCACTGTGTCCCACCCGCGCCCGGCATGGCTCCCGGCCTGCCCGGCCTCGACCGTCAGGGTGTTGTTGAGCAGCAGCACGCCCTGCCTTGCCCAGGGCGTGAGGTCGCCGGTGGGCGAACGGGGCAGGCCGAGGTCCGCCTCCAGTTCCTTGTAGATGTTGACCAGCGAGGGGGGCAGCTTCACCCCGGCTTGCACCGAGAACGCCAGCCCATGCGCCTGCCCCGCCCCGTGATAGGGGTCCTGCCCGAGGATCACGCAGCGCACGCTGTCCAGCGGCGTCAGCGCCAGCGCGGCGAGGCGTTGCCCGCGCGGGGGATAGACCGCCTTGCCCGCCGCTTCTTCGGCCTTCAGCCACCCGCCGAGCCTGCGCGCCTCCGGCGTCGACAGCACCGGCTCCAGCACCGGGCGCCAGCTTTCGGGGATCGTTTCGGACATGGCCACCGGATTAGGCCACCCCGCTGGCCCGCGCCACTCGGCCCTTCCCCTCTTTCCCCAATGCGCGTAGGGCGGGGAGCATGGCTGTGCACTTTCACGAAGAAGACCTTCCCGCAGGCGTGTTGACCGGGACCGCGGCGCTCGCGGTCGATACCGAGACGATGGGTCTCGTCACCCCGCGCGACCGGCTGTGCGTGGTGCAGATTTCCGACGGCAGCGGCGATGAACATCTCGTGCGCTTCGGTCCGGGCAGCAGCTACGATGCGCCCAACCTCAAGGCGATCCTCGCCGATCCCTCGCGCCAGAAGATCTACCATTTCGCCCGCTTCGATCTGGCCGCGATCCAGCACTATCTGGGAGTGACCGCAGGGCCGGTGTTCTGCACCAAGATTGCCAGCAAGCTGGTGCGCACCTACACCGACCGGCACGGCCTCAAGAACCTCGTCGAGGAACTGCTGGGCGAGAATATCTCCAAGCAGCAGCAATCCTCCGACTGGGGCGGGCCGGTGCTGTCCGATGCCCAGCGCGATTATGCCGCGTCCGATGTGCGATACCTCCACCGGCTGCGCGACGAGCTGACCGTCAGGCTGGCGCGCGAGGGACGCACCCACTTGGCGCAGGCGTGCTTCGACTTCCTGCCCACCCGCGCCGCGCTCGACATCGCCGGATGGGCGGAGAGCGACATCTTCAGCCACATGTAAGGACGCCTCAGGCACACGCGGACCATGGCCCCCGAGCAGAGCATCGAGACGAGCGAGGCACGGCTCCTGCGCAGCCGCCGGCAACGCTTCGCCGCGCCGGGCGGCTCGCACGACCGGCTGGTGCGCGTGCTCGCCCGGGTGCTGCCGATGGGCGTGGGCGTGGTCGCGGCGCTGATGATCATCACGCCGCTCAGCGACCGGGGCGAGGTCAGCTTCCTGCTCGATCGCAACAAGGTCGCGCTGATCAACGAACGCCTCAGCGTCGACAACGCCATGTACCGCGGGCGCGACAATCTGGGGCGGCCGTTCTCGCTGATGGCGGGCGAGGCCGTGCAGCGCTCGGGCGCGGAAGGGCTGGTGCGGATGCGCGAGCTGATCGCGCAGATGCTGCTGACCGAAGGCCCCGCGCGCCTCGCTGCCGGGGGCGGGGTCTACGACATCAACGCCGAGACCGTCGCGGTCGACGGCCCGGTGCGCCTCACCGCCTCGGATGGCTACGCGATGACCGCGAGCGGCGTCACGCTCGATCTCAAGACCCGCACCATGCGCGGCGATTCGGGAGTGGAAGGCGAGGTGCCCGCCGGGACCTTCTCCGCCGACACGCTCAGCGCCGATCTTGCCGCGCGCACCATCACGCTCGAGGGCAATGCCCGCTTCACCATGATCCCCGGCCAGTTGAGGATGCCGTGACAGCTCACCCGAACCGTACCCCGATCAAGCGCCTCGCCCTCGTCTGGGGGATCGGCGGCTTCGCGCTCACGGCCGCGCTGGCGGGGGGGATGAACCTCGCCGCGCAAGGCATCGCCCGCCACGATTCGCGTGCGCCCGTCACCTACGACGCGGGCAAGTTCGTGTTCGACGATCGCGGCAATCAGGCGATCGCCAGCGGCGGGGTGATCGTCACCCAGGCGGGCCTGCGCATCCAGTCGGACCGCATGGTGGTGGGCTTCACCGACGCGGGCGAGCTCGCAATCCAGCGCATCACCGCCACCGGCGGCGTGGTCGTCACCCGCGGCGACGAGCGGGCGAGCGGCGACAATGCGGTCTATGATTTCAACCGCCGCATCATCACCATGGCCGGCAATGTCGCGCTGCGTCGCGGCGCCGATACCTTGAATGGCGGGCGGCTGGTGATCGACCTCGACAGCGGCCTTTCCACTGTCGATGGCAGTGCGGCCGGCGGGAGCGTCGCTGCGCCGGGGGCGTCGGGAGGCCGCGGACGCGTGACGGGCACCTTCAACGTGCCTCAGCGCAACGAGCCCGGCAACTAGCGCAGCCCGTTCTGCCCACGCGGCCCATGCCGCGTCACCACGTGCCGGTGTCGCCGATGCGAAACCCGGCCGGGCGGCGGGCTCTAGAACGCGTTGTCGTGGCGCAGCACCATCGCGGTGCGCAGCACGATGCCGATGTCGCGCTGCAGCGACCAGCCGGCGATGTATTCGAGGTCGGACTGCAAGCGATCGGTAAGGTCCTTCTCCACCTCCGTCGCACCGCGATGGCCACGCACCTGCGCCAAGCCCGTCAGGCCCGGCTTGAGGCAGTGGCGCTGCCAGTACTTGCGATCGATGTCCCAGAAATACTTGTTGTTCGCGCGTGAACCCAGAGCGTGCGGGCGCGGGCCGACGATCGACATGTCGCCCTTCAGGACGTTGATGATCTGCGGCAGTTCATCGATGCTGGTGCGGCGGATGAAGGCGCCGATGCGGGTCACCCGGTCATCATCGCGCGAGGCCGAACGATTGCCGTCGTGATCGAGCTTCTCCTCACGCATCGAGCGGAACTTGAACATGTCGAAGAACTGGTTGCCGCGCCCCAGCCGCCGCTGGATGAACAGCACCGGGCCGCCATCCTCCAGCTTGATCATCAGGGCGATCACGATCAGCAGCGGGGACAGAGCGATCAGCGCGCCGCCAGCCACCGCGACGTCAAAGGCGCGCTTGAGAATGCGCGCGCGCAGGCCCAGCGGCCCGATCGAAACGACCAGCGTGGTCCGGTCGAGCGCGTCGTAACGATGCACCCCGACTGCCCCGAGCCGGTGCGCCGGCTCGCTGACGATTTCGCCATAGACCCCCGCACACTTCAGCAGGAATGCCCAATCCTCGCGCCGTTCGCGCGGGCAGCTCACCACCACCTGATCCTGATTGCGCAGGAGCTTGCCCAGCCGGTCCAGCATGAAGGGATCGTGACTGGTCGGATCGAGATTGTATTCGGCCGCCGAGATGTGGTCGGCGCCGCCAAAGGGAAAGCCCGATCCGCCATCGTCGATCACCAGCCGGTTGCTGATACGTCCGCGCCAGCGCGCCTTGATCAGCACCGGCAGCAGGCGGCGCAACGCGGTGATCAGCATGGCGGTGAACAGCAGGCCGAGTGTCACGCCTGCCCGCGAGAAGTCTGCGCCCGACTTGGTGTAGAAGCCGACGAAATTGATCAGCGCCGCCGAAATCATCAGTGCGGTGAGCGCCTTGCGCGTCGCGAAGGTCCAGCTGCTCAGCGCGCGCAAGCCGTAGCTGTGGTTGTAGAAAGCGATGGTGAAGAACACCGGCAGCATCACCTGCGCGGCGAGCATCGACTGCTGGTCGGCCCAGCGGCCTTCCCACAGCAGGGCAGCAAGCGCGAAGCTGAAATTGAACGCCGCCCCGTCGACCAGCAGCATCAGCGCATAGGCGCGCAGTCGCCGCCGCTCAAGCGACGGAACCACCTTGCTATCGACGGACTGGTGCCGGACGGCCTCCAGCAATTTAGGCGTAACGCGATTCATCCAGACCTTCCCCCAAAGGCGCGACCCCTCGTGAGACGCCAAGACTATTACAGTTTATTTTTCCTTTTGTGCGACTGCGAAAAGCAGTCTGTCACATAATGAGAACAGTTCACCTTTTCTGCGACACGCCGGCAGTGCCAGATTTGGCAGCATAGCGGCCGATTTCCGCCAATTCCTGCGCCAGCAGCAGCTCTGCGGCCTGACTATTGGCAATCAGGTTGCGGTGAAGTGCGGTCAGGCGGGGCACCAGACGGTCGAGTCGCGTCTCCTTCGCCCCGCGCGCGGCGGGCTGCATCCATCGCTTGTACTGGATGCCGATGTCGCGCTTTTCCCGGAAGAAGATGCCGAGTCGCATCTCCGCGCCCTTGTCGATGGATTCGAATTGCCCGCGCGGGCCGAGATAGGCGGCGATCTGCGCCAGCTGCGCCGCGCGCCGTTCCAGCGCCAGCGCCACGCCGACCGGATTGAGGCCAAGCTCGCGCATCCGCCTGACCTCGCCGCCAATCTTCGCGGTTTCCCCGCCGAGCACCGCGTTGACCAGCGGGGCAAACCCGTCTTCCTCGGTGGACGCGCCGATCGCGGCATGATCTTCGGGGGTCGCGGGCCGGGGGGCCTGCGGGTCGGCACCGACGTAGAGCGCCAGCTTGTCGATCTCGGACTGGGCGAGCCTGACGTCGAGACCCGCCGCGCGCGCGATTCGCTCGGCCAGGTCCCCGCCGAGCCGCAGCCCGGCGGCGTCCGCCATGCCGCGCACCGCTTGCGCCACGGCCGACAATTCGGGCGGGTGGAACATCGTGACGAGGGCGTCCTTGCGCTTTTCGAGCAGCTTGGCCGTGCGGGACTTGTCGGTGGCGGAGGTGGCGACGACGATCACCGGGGCGGCCTCGCCCGCGCCGGTTTCCGCCGTTTCGATCAGGAACTGGATGGCGTCATGGGCATCGTCGCCGCTGGCGCGCACCCAGATGTGCCGCTTGCCCCCGAACAGCGAGGTGGAGCGCGCCTCGTCGCCGAGGAGGGCGGGATCGCGCCTGAGATCGGCGCCGGCCAGTTCGATCCGTTCGCCGGGGTCGGGCAGGGCGGCGGCAACGCGGTTGGCCGCCGCACTCGCCCCGGCTTCGTCGGGTCCGCAGAAGAAGAAGATCCGCGCTTCTCTCGCCGCCGGGGGCGGGCCGCGCAGGAAGTCCTTCTGGGTCGCCTTCACGGCTGCCCGGGGCGCTGCGCCCGGAGCGTCAACGCAATCTGGATCGCCATCCGGTCGGCAATGTCGAGCGCGAGGTTTTCCAGTGCCTTCTGCTCGGCGGCGATGGTTGCGTATTCGCTGGAAACCACGTCGATCCCCGCATCCGAGCCCGCCGTCGCATCGAGCAGGATCGCGCCGGTGCCGATATCGACCAGCTGGTAACGGGCGCGCAGGATGCGGCGTTCCCGGCTGATGGTGTCATCGTTGAGCACGCCGAGGGCCTCGAGCTGATCGTCGAGCCTGACGTCGAGCCGGTATTGCGGCGCGCTCTGTCCCGCGATCCCGAGTCGCGCTTCGAGCGCGTTCTTGACCAGCCAGCCGCCGCGCCCCTGGATTGCCGGGATGTCGATCGCGGCGATGCCCTGTGCGGTTGCGGCGCTTGTACCGCCTGCGTACATCGGTGACAGGCCACAGGCGGAAAGTGCGCTGAGCGCGGCGAGAGCGAGCAGAATCCGCATCAGGTGACGATATTCACCAATCGGTCGGGCACGACAATAACCTTGCGGATCGCGGCACCATCGACCGAGCGTTGCAGGTTGGGCGAAGCGAGCGCCAGCGCTTCGAGGTCTTCCTTCGAAGCCCCCTTGGGCGCGGTGACGGTGTCGCGCAGCTTGCCCATGTGCTGGATGGCGATGGTGACCTCGTCATCGACCAGCAGCGCCGGGTCGACTTCGGGCCATGCGGCGTCAGCGATAAGGCCCTCGCCGATCTTCGCCCATGCTTCCTCGGCAAGGTGCGGCATCATCGGGGCGGCGAGGTGGACGAGTGCGCGGATCGCGGCGCTGCGGCTGGCGGAAGGCGCGGCCTTCTCGACCATGCCGGTCAGCTCATAGATGCGCGCGACGGCCTTGTTGAAGCCCAGCGCCTCGATATCGGTGGCCACCGCCGCGATGGTCTGGTGGGTCTTGCGGTCGAGCGCCTTGTCCTCGCCGCTCGCCGCAGTGTCATGGGCCGAGAACAGCCGCCACAGCCGCTGGACGAAGCGCGCGCAGCCCTCGATTCCCGCATCCGACCACGGCAGATCGCGCTCAGGCGGCGAGTCGGAGAGCATGAACCAGCGCACCGCATCCGCGCCGTGCTTGGCGATGATCGCATCCGGGTCGACGACGTTCTTCTTCGACTTCGACATCTTGATGACGCGGCCCACGTCCACCGCATCGCCATCGGCCAGCAGCGTCGCGCCATCGGAGGTGCGGTCGACCTCCTCCGGCCCAAAGAACACTGGAACGCCCCGGATCTCGTCGATGCGGCTATAGGTCTCGTGCGTCACCATCCCTTGCGTGAACAGCGCGGCGAAGGGCTCCCGCACGCTGATCTTGCCGATATGCGCCAGCGCCCGCGTCCAGAACCGCGCATAGAGCAGGTGCAAAATCGCGTGCTCGATGCCGCCGATATAGTGCTGCACCGGCATCCACTTGGCGACCTCCTCCGGATCGAAAGGCCGGTCGGCTGGCTGGCTGGCGAAGCGAAGGAAGTACCACGAGGAATCCACGAAGGTGTCGAGCGTGTCGGTCTCGCGCCGCGCCGCTGCGCCGCACTTGGGGCATTGGGCGTGCTTCCACGTCGGGTGGCGTTCGAGCGGGTTGCCGGGGACCTCGAAGCTGACATCCTCGGGCAGCACCACCGGAAGCTGGTCCTTCGGCACCGGCACCACGCCGCAGGCATCGCAATGGATGAAGGGGATGGGCGTCCCCCAATAACGCTGACGGCTCACGCCCCAGTCGCGTAGGCGCCAGACGGTGCGGCCCTCGCCCCAACCGCCGCTTTCGGCGCGGGAGATGACCTCCTGCTTGGCGGCCTCGACGCTCATGCCGTTGAGGAAATCGGAGTTGACGATCACCCCGTCCCCCGCCTCGGCCTCGCCCTTGAAGGGCTCGTCCGCGCGCGCGGGATCGGTCGCAACGACTCGCAGGATCGGCAGTTCGTACTTGGTGGCGAATTCGAAGTCGCGCTGGTCATGGCCCGGGACACCCATCACCGCGCCGGTGCCGTATTCCATCAGCACAAAGTTGGCGATGAAGACCGGCAGGTCCGCTCCGGTGAACGGGTGCTTGGCGGTGATCGGCGTCAGGTAGCCCAGCTTCTCCGCCGTTTCGAGCGCTGCGGCCGTGGTCGCGCCCTTCTTGCACTGGTCGATGAAGGCAGCGACTGCCGGATCGCCCGCCAGCCCTTGGGCAATCGGGTGATCGGCAGCGATGGCGCAGAAACTCGCGCCGAAGATCGTGTCGGGGCGGGTGGAGTAGACCGCCAACTTGCCGCCGTCGCTGAGGTCGAAGCTGAACTCCAGCCCCTGCGACTTGCCGATCCAGTTCTCCTGCATCAGGCGAACCTTCTCGGGCCAGTCTTCGAGGCTGCCGAGGCCCTCCAGCAGATCATCGGCAAAGTCGGTGATCTTGAGGAACCACTGGTTCAGCTTGCGCTTCTCGACCTCCGCGCCCGAGCGCCAGCCCTTGCCGTCGATCACCTGCTCGTTGGCGAGCACGGTCATGTCGACCGGGTCCCAGTTGACGGTCGATTCCTTGCGGTAGACGAGGCCCGCCTCGTAAAGGTCGAGGAACAGCGCCTGTTCGTGGCCGTAATATTCGGGATCGCAGGTGGCGAATTCGCGCGTCCAGTCGAGCGCGAAGCCGATGCGCTGCAACTGCGCCTTCATCTGCGCGATGTTCTGGCGGGTCCAGCCGCCGGGGTGCACGCCCTTTTCCATCGCGGCGTTTTCCGCCGGCATCCCGAAGGCGTCCCAGCCCATCGGGTGCAGCACTTCGAACCCGCGCATCTTCTGGTAGCGCGCCAGCACATCGCCCATCGTGTAGTTGCGCACGTGGCCCATGTGGATGCGCCCCGAAGGATAGGGGAACATCTCGAGGATGTAGCTCTTGGGCTTGGGGCTATCGCTGTCGGCGGTGAAGGTGCCCGCCGCTTCCCATGCGCGTTGCCAGCGTCCGTCGGCGGAGGACGGATCGAAACGGGTTTCGGTCATGAAGTGCTATCCGTGTGGAGCGGAAAACTCAGGATTCCAGCGATTGGCGGCGCAGGTCGCGGGCCTTGGTGAGGATGATGTCCTCGAGCTTCTGGATGGTCGCCGCCTGCACGGGCGCTTCGAGCCAGTTGCCGCCTTCATTGACCTGACGGCTGGCGGCCACCCGCAGCGCATCGGCGCGCAGGTCCTGATCGAGGATGGTGATGGTCAGCTTGACCCGCTCGCCCGGGTTGGTCGGATTGGAATACCAGTCGGTGACGATCACGCCGCCGTTGCTGTCCGCCTGCAGCAGCGGCGCAAAGCTGACCGTGTCGAGCGCGGCACGCCACAGATAGGCATTGACGCCGATGGTGTTGAGCTTCGCCGCGGCAAGTTCGGTGCGGGGGCGATCACGGCCACCGCAGGCGCTCAGGGAGATCAGCGCGGTGCCGAGCAGCGCTGCAGCCATGGCGCGGCGGCCAAGCGAGCCCGACGTGCCCGAAGCGAGCGGGGCCGAACGGAACGTGGCGGAAGGGGCGCGTGTCACTGCCGGATCATCCTCATCATATGTGCAGGGCCCGCTCTATAACCGCATGCCCCCTTGCGGCAAGCATCAACCGCGCAAGGGCGGCCCAAGCCGTTCAAGCTCCCCGCACAAGCGCCTGCGGGCTTTACCGGGGCTGAATTGCCTCTGTTTGCCAAGGTTTCTGTGTGCAAGGTGCCACAGGTGGAGGAGGAATCCCGCCGCAGCGGTGCAAGATTGTTGCAAGGCGGCGGGGCTGTCCTACACATCAAATTGTGGAGAGACTCGCGGCTCATTGCGGGTTAAGGTGCGTCATGCTCTGGCAAAAGGCCGGGCTGAAGCGCTACGGCATCAACACCCCGGCCTTTCGGGGAAACAGGAACGGCAACAGGGCGGCATGGCACGCAAGGCGGACAGAATGGCAAAGGCGCAGCACTCGCTGCCGCTTTTTGCGCTGTGCGCCGCGCTCGGGCTGGCCGTGCCGAGCGCCGGGATCGCGCTGGCGGCCGACATCGCACCTGCCGGGAGCAAGGTGTCGCTGGATGCGCTGGGTCTGGGGATGTTCACCCCGGCCTCGGTGGATCCCGCTCTTGCGGCCCGCGTTGCCGACAAGGCGCGCAAGCGCGGCATCCAGTTCACCCCGGCCAGCGCGCCGCCGATCTCCGGCGCGCGCACGGTGACGGTGGCGGTGCGGGTCGATGATGATACCGCCCGCGCGATCACGGTGCGCAAGGCGGTGGATTCTGCCCCGGGCCGCGGTCTCGGGCTTGCCGGAATCGATGCGAGCAAGTTCCAGCTCGGCTCGGCGCGCGGCTATCAGAGCTTCGCTCGTACGGTCGATCTGTCGGCCAGCGTGCGCTCGCTGCCGATGCCCGATCTGGCGCAGTTCAAGTCGTCCGCCCCGCAGGCAGGCGAACAGCCGGGCCGTCTCCAGCCGCGTATCGAACTCGAAGACCGCGAGATTGCGGGCCGCTCGCCCAATACGCTGGACTCGGTCGCCCAGCAGACTGTGGGCGTCGGCGGCAGCTATCGTCTCTCGCCGAACCTCAAGGTGATGGCCGGCGTGCGCTACTCGCAGGAGCGTGAGCGGCTCGATCCGCTGACCAATTCGGTCAAGGACAGCCAGGCGGTGTATGTGGGCACGCAGATCAAGTTCTGATCGCGTCCAAGTTTCTGAAATCGTTGGGATCGTGACCGTTTCAGGGGGTGCCTTGGGGCGGCTTTGACACGTGCCTGCGTGGCGCTGACCCCCCTCAGACCCCTGCCAGACCCCCATCAGACCCCGCTTTGCCAAGGCCCCGGGCCATTGGTCCAAAGCATAGCTATTCGTCGCTTCCCCTTCCGCTACGGCACCGCTAGGCTGGCGACGCAAGCATCGCATTATCGGGGAGAATTGCCATGGGCCGGGTAGCCATCGTCACCGGGGGAACGCGCGGGATCGGGGAGGCGATCTGCAAGCGGCTCCAGCGCCAGGGCCACACCGTCATCGCCAACTATGCCGGGAACGAGGCCAAGGCCGCGGCCTTCACCGAAGCCACCGGAATCCCCGCAAGGCGTTGGGATGTCGGCGATTTCGAGGCGACTCAGGCAGGCTGCGCGGCCGTGGCGGAGGAGTTCGGCCCGGTCGACATCGTGGTGAACAACGCGGGCATCACCCGCGACGGGACACTGCACAAGATGAGCTTCGACGACTGGAACGACGTCATGCGCATCAACCTCGGTGGGTGCTTCAACATGGCCAAGGCGACCTTCCCCGGAATGCGGGAAAGGGGATGGGGCCGGATCGTCAATATCGGCTCGATCAACGGGCAGGCGGGGCAGTACGGTCAGGTCAACTACGCCGCTGCCAAGAGCGGAATTCATGGCTTTACCAAGGCCTTGGCGCAGGAAGGCGCGAAGTTCGGAGTGACGGTGAACGCGATCGCGCCGGGCTATATCGACACCGACATGGTCGCCGCCGTGCCGCCTGCGGTGCTCGAAAAGATCGTCGCCAAGATCCCCGTCGGCCGCCTCGGCATGGCCGAGGAAATCGCCCGCGGCGTGGCCTTCCTCACCTCCGAGAACGGCGGCTTTATGACCGGTTCGACCATGAGCATCAACGGCGGCCAGCATATGTACTGAGCGAGGCGTGAGCCTGCGGCTTTGCCGCAGGCCCTCTCGCCCCCTCAATCGAAGGTGATCCCTGCCACCTTCCACGCCCCATCTTCCCATGCGAGCGAGAGGCTTTCGGTCTGCCGGGTGCCGCCCGCATAGGACGAGCGGAACTTGACCAGTCGGTAGCCTTCCGGCGGGGCGGGGACATATTCGTTGCCGACCAGATCGCGGGTCAGCAGCTTGCCGAGCGGTGGGCGCGCCCGGGCGGAGACTTCGCTCCAGCGCTCAAGCGTATTGAGCCGCCGGAACTCGGTGCCGGTGGCGGCATAGCTTTCGGCCCAGCGGTTTTCGTCGATCAGCATCAGGAAATCCTCGGCCGCGCGCGCGGCGGCGGCGGCCTCGCTCTCGGCAGCAGCAGAGGCCCTCGCGGCGATGGGGGCGGGGGCCATCACCGACAGCGGTGAGGCCGGGAATAGCAGGGCGGCAAGAACAAGCGACATGGCAAACACTCCGATGAGGGCAAGGGCGGGCCGTGAGCCCGCCCACCGCCGGGTGGCGGATGCCGTCATCAGTGCCGCCGCAATGGCCTCGGGCGCATCCCCGATAGCCTTGTCCCCAAGGATTTCGGGGGTCTGCTCCCCCTCTTCAGCGAGCAACCGCCGCGCCGCCTCGCGGCTGCTGGTGACGCCGAGCTTGCGCCGCGCATCGCGCAGGCGTTCGTTGATCGTATGCACCGACAGGCCAAGCTCACGCGCGGCGGACTTGGCATCGTGCCCGCGCAGGATCAGGCGCAAGGTATGCCGCTCCCTCTCGGTCAGGGCGTCGATCCCGGTGGTCATGGGGCGAGTCTAGAGCGGAGCCCGAACGCGGGCCACCCCGAATTTCTCGGGGTCGCGCAGTGGCGCATCGGGCGCACGGCTCGCCAAGATTCGACAAGCCAGCGCGAACGGGGTGGGATAGCCTGCCCGATGAAGGAGACTGCCGATGGCCGACCGCATCCTCGTGTTCTACGGGTCCTACCGGCGTGACCGGCAGGGCATCCGGCTTGCCGATTACTGCGTGCGCCAACTGGCGGAGCGCGGGGCGCAGGTGGAACTGATCGATGCAAAGGCGCTGGACCTCCCCATGCTCGACCGGATGTACAAGGAATATCCCAAGGGCGAGGCCCCCGAGGCGCTGGAGACGCTGGCGGGCAAGATCCGCGCCGCGGACGCCTTCCTGTTCGTGGTCGGCGAATATAACTGGAGCGTGCAGCCGGGATTGAAGAACCTCACCGATCACTTCCTCGAGGAATGGTTCTGGCGCCCGGCGGCCATCGCCAGCTATTCGGCCGGGCGCTTCGGCGGGGTGCGGGCGGCGCTGGCGTGGCGCGATATCCTCGGCGAGATGGGAATGGTGGTGGTCTCGAGCACGATTGCGGTGGGGCCGATGAAGGACACGCTGGACGAGAGCGGCGAGCCCGTCGGCGAAGGCGGCAAGGCGCTGGAACGCCAGTTCCCGCGGTTCGCCGATGATCTGGCGTGGTGGACTGCGGCGGCAAAGGCCCAGCGGGAGAAGGTGGCCCCGCCTTACTGAGCCTTGCCCGCCGCCACGGCTGCGTCCCACGCCTCCCACGCGATGCTCCGGCCCGGGTAGGCGACGTTCCGGAAAGGCCAGTCGCGGGCGATCCAGTCCTTCGTCCAAGCGTAAAGCTCGGCGTCGAAGCCCGCGTCGTATTCCGCGGTGGTGACCCACATCACCACCCGTGCATCGTGCCCGACAACCTCGCTTGGGTAGACATAGACACAGCCGCGTTCGCGTGTCCCGTCGGGGGTGAGCACGGCGTATGCGAAGGAATCGCGGCGGGCGAAGCGTCCGGCCTCGGTTTCCATGTCAATCGCCGCGTCGGCCAGCGTCAGGCCTTCATGGGGCCAGCCGGTCGATCGGGTGAAAGTGCGCTGCAGGTGTGCGATCGAGGCCATGTAGGCGCGGTAATCGATCTCGGTCAGCTCCGGGCCGAGCGGAACCAGTTTGAAGCCGGGTGTCTCGACCAGCGTGGGCACCGCGAAGTCAGGGGCGATCCAGTCAGGCGACGCTTGCGCCTCGGCGGCAGCGGACGAGGCGAGGGCCACCGGCATCACGCCCGCGAGCGCCAGCGCCAGCGCGGTGAGGTCTGACCGCAAGCTCATGCGCGGTACAGTCCGTCGATCCGTTCCTGATACCGCTCGCGAATCTTGTGGCGGCGGATCTTCATCGAGGGGGTCATTTCCTCGTTCTCGATGGTGAAGGCCTCGTCCGCGAAAGCGAATTGGCGGACTTTTTCGATCACCGAAAGATCGGTGTTGGTCCGGTCCACCGCCGCGCGCACCGCGTTCTTGAAGGCGGGGAGCTGCTGGAGCGCGGCGAGATCGAACTTCTCGTCATTGGCCCGCGCCCATTCGAGCGCCCATTCGGCATCGGGCACGATCAGGCCGACCACGTAGGGCCGCTTGTCGCCGCTCACCATCGCCTGCGCGATCTCGGGCTGCAAGGTCAGCATGCCTTCGACCTTCTGCGGGGCGATGTTGTCGCCCTTGTCGTTGACGATCATGTCCTTCTTGCGGTCGGTGATCTTGATCCGGCCCTTGTGATCAAGATGCCCGATGTCCCCGGTGTGGAGCCAGGGGAGCCCTGTGGGATCGGCAGGATCGGCCTTCAGCGTGCGCGCGGTTTCGGCATCGTTGCGCCAGTAGCCGTGCATGACGAGTTCGCCGCGCACCAGGATTTCCCCGTCCTCGGCGATCCGCACCTCGACGCCGCGCAGGGGCGGGCCGACGGTGTCCATCTTGAGGCCGACCTTGGGACGGTTGCAGCTGATCACCGGCCCGGCTTCGGTCTGACCATAGCCTTGCAGCATGGTGATGCCCATCGCATCGAAGAAATTGCCTACTTCGGGATTTAAGGGCGCGCCGCCAGATACCATCGCCTTGACCCGCCCGCCGAACTTCTGCCGGATCTTGGGGCGCAGGGTCTTCTCGACGATGAAGTTCATCGGCTTGTCGATGAGGCGGGTCTTGCCCTCCTTGCTGTTGCCGGCGATCTTGAGCGCCGCATCCATCATGAAGTTCGCCACCTTCCCCTGCTTTTCGACCTGCTTCATAATCCGGGTGCGCAGCACCTCGAACAGGCGGGGGACGACGACCATCAGCGTCGGGCGGGTTTCCTCGATATTGCTGGCGAGCTTCTCCAGCCCCTCGGAATAGAAGATTTCCGCGCCCACCCCGATGGGAAGGTACTGCCCGCCCGAATGCTCGTAGGCGTGGGAGAGCGGGAGGAACGACAGGAAGCGTTCGTCGCTGATACCGAAATCCTCGATCAGCACTTCGGCCGCGCCCGCGACGTTGCACAGGATCGCGCCATGGTGTTGCATCACCCCGCGCGGCGCGCCGCCGGTCCCGCTCGTGTAGATGAGGCAGGCGGTCTCGGAACGTTCGATCCGGCCGATCCGCTCGTCCACCGAAGCGCGGGCGGCGACGGCATCGCCGGTGATGAGGCTCTTCCAGTCGTGATATTCGAAGCTGCCCGATTGCTGGCGCTTGAGGTTCTCGATCCCGATGACGTGTTCGACCAGCCCGGTCTGCCCGATCGCGCCGACCAGTGGGGCCAGCAGCTTCTCGTTGGAGACGAACACCGCGCGGGCACCCGAATTGTCGAGGATGTGAGCATGATCGCGGCGGGTGTTGGTGGTGTAGGTGGGCACGGTGATGCACCCGGCCGCCATGATCGCAAGGTCGGCGATGCACCATTCGGGGCGGTTCTCGCTGACCAGCGCGACCCGGTCGCCGTCCTCCAGCCCCATGCTGCGCAGGCTTTCAGCGAGAAGGCACACATGCTCGGCCGCAGAACGCCACGACTGCGTCACCCATTGCCCGCCGGTCTTGTGGCCGAGGAAGGGGGCATCGCCCTTTTCGTCGGCGCGCTTCAGAAACAGCGCAACGAGGTTCTGCGCGCCGTCGATGTCCTGCAACAGCGGGTCGTCCGCAGGGTTGACGACCGCGCGGGCAGAGTGGGGCAGTGTGGGGGAATGCACTGGCAAAGGCTCCTGATCCCTTCGGGTTTATCGTTCGCAAGGTCAGGTACGACCCCGCGTGAGCCGCAAGATTAGAAGCGGTTTGCCGTAGCGGCAAGAGAGGTCAGGGGGTGTCCAGCGCGTCCATGCGAGGCTCGGTCGCCACTTCCCATGTGCCATCGGCGCGCCGCCCCAGTGCATTGGCCTTGATCGGAGCAGGCGCGAGGCGGATGCCCTTGTGTCCGAGCGCGGCGAGATCGCCCTGCATCGCTGCAAGCGCGCTGCCCTGCTCGACCAGCAGCATGTCGCCGAAGGACATGGCGAAGGGCAGGGCCAGCGCATCCTGCGCGCCCAGCCTGAAGTCGATCACGCCGATGATTGCGCGCGCGACGGTGACGGGGATGGTCGGGCCTCCGGCAGCGCCAATCACCAGCACGACCTTGCCGGCCTCGTCATAGACGATGGTCGGCGCCATCGACGAACGTGGCCGCTTGCCCCCTTCGACCCGGTTGGCGACCGGCTTGCCATCGGCCTCGGGGGTCAGGGTGAAGTCGGTCAGTTCGTTGTTGAGGTAGAACCCGCCCCAGTGGAGGCCCGATCCGAAGGCGCCCTCGATGGTCGAGGTGTAGCTCACCGCATTGCCCTGTGCGTCCACGACCGAGAAGTGGGTGGTGCCGTTCTCCGGCTCCTCCGGTCCGTCCCCGCGGGAGAGCGGCGCGCCGGGAGGGACGCCGGCCTCGGGCTTGGCAAGGCGCGTGTCGGGGGAAATCAGGGCCGAGCGGTTCGCCAGGTATGCGGGGTCCACCAGCCCGCGCACCGGGACCGCGACGAAGTCGGCATCGCCGGCATAGAGCTCGCGGTCGGCATAGGCGAGGCGCTGGCTTTCGATGAGGAGGTGCCAGAACACCGGGCTATGCGGGCCGAGCGCGGCGATGTCGAAGCGTTCGAGCTGGCCGAGCATTTGCGCCACCGCGATCCCGCCCGAGGATGGCGGGCCCATCCCGCACACCCGGTAGACCCGGTAGCGGGCGCAGACGGGCTCGCGCTCCTTCGCGGTGTAGCCGGTGACGTCGGCGGCGGTCATCCGCCCATCCTGCGGGGTGGCGGCGGCGACATGGGCGGCAAGCTGCGCGGCGGGCTCCGGGCCGTAGAAGCCTGCCGGTCCTTGCGCGGCAAGCCTGCGGAAGGTCTCCGCAAGCTGTGGCACCCGCACAGTTGCACCGACCGGCAGTGGTTCGCCGTCGGCCCCGAAGAACACCGCCCTGGCGCTGTCGGACTTGTCGGCCCGACCCTCGTTGTCCATGAGCGATGCGTGCAGCCGAGGGTTCATCGCGAAGCCCTGTTCGGCCAGCGCGATGGCGGGCTCGAACAGCTTGGCCCAGGGTAGCCTCCCGTGCGCCGCATGGGCCTTGGCGGCGAGCGCGACATTGCCCGGCACGCCGACGCTGAGGCCGGAGAACACGCGCAGGTCGCGCTTCAGCACTCTGCCCTCTGCATCAAGAAAGCGGGTCGGGGTGGCAGCGGCAGGTGCGGTTTCCCGGCCATCATAGGTGACGAGCCCGCCGCCCGCCCCGTCCGCGCGCACCATGAAGCCGCCGCCGCCGATGCCGGAGCTTTGCGGTTCCACCACTGTCAGAGCGAGCATCACCGCGATGGCCGCATCGACCGCGGAGCCACCTTGCGCAAGGATCGCCTCGCCCGCGGCGCTCGCCCGCGGATCGGCGCTGCTGACGGCCCCTGCCGCAACAGACGCGGGCGCGCCGGTGTTCGGGGTTGTGGTGGCGCAGCCCGCAAGAGCAAGCGCGAAGGGAGCGACGAGGGTGCAGAGAAAGCGCATTCCCAAGCGCTATTCGCTTCCCACCGCTTCGGCAATGGTCGCGAACCCGTCGCGCCGCATCAGCCGTTCCAGTCCCGCGGCGATCCGCGCGCCGAGACCGGGGCCTTCGTAGACCATCGCCGAATAGAGCTGCACCAGCGAAGCGCCCGCCCGGATGCGTTCCCAAGCGTGTTCGGCGGTGGCGATTCCGCCGACACCGACCAGTGGTACCGCGCCCCCTGTCGCCTTGCGGAAGTCCCGCAGGCACTGTGTCGCGAGGGTGCGCAGCGGTGCACCGGAAAGCCCGCCGGTCTCCTGAGCATGGTGTGAGCGCAATGTCGGGCGCGAGATCGTGGTGTTGGACACCACCAGTGCGCCGAGCTTCTTTTCCAGCGCGATGCGGGCGATGGCGTCGATGTCCGCAGGCTCCAGATCGGGCGCGACCTTGAGGAACACCGGAGGCGGCGCATCCGGCACCGCTGCATCGCGCGCGCCAATCACCGCGTCGATCAGGGCGCTCAAGGCCGCTTCATCCTGCAGGGCGCGCAGGCCCGGGGTGTTGGGCGAGGAGACGTTGACGCACAGATAGCTCGCCAGCGGCGCCATCTTTCCTGCCATCACCGCATAATCGGCGATGCGGTCGGTCGAATCCTTGTTTGCGCCAATATTGATCCCGACGATTCCCGGCCGCCCGGCGCGGCCCCGCAGCCGTGCGAGCGCCGCCTCGGCACCGCCATTGTTGAAACCCATCCGGTTGATGACGGCCTCGTCCTCGACCAGCCGGAACAGCCGCGGCCTGGAGTTGCCCGCCTGCGGCAGCGGCGTGATCGAACCGACTTCGGTGAAGCCGAATCCGAGACCGAGCAGCGCGTCGGGCACCTCGGCATCCTTGTCGAACCCCGCCGCGACGCCGACCGGATTGGGGAAAGTGAGCCCGGCAACCTGAATGCTGAGCGGCCCCATGTGCGCAAGGGCGCTTCGTCCCGGCAGGGCAGCGAGCGCGCGAATCGCGAGGCGGTGTCCGGTTTCGGAATCGAGCGCGAAAAGCGCAGGGCGCATCAGGCGGAACAGCATGGGGCCAAGCGCCTATGCCAGGCGAGCACGCGTGTCGAGCCAATCGACCGCCATCCTTTGTCCAGAACGGCAGTTTTCTGCGGGTTCGTGTCGCTTGCATACAATCCCGGGCTGCGATTGCAGGGTAATTCCCGCCCCGCGACCCGAAGGGCTCGGAGCAGTAGTGCAATGAGTTCCTCAACTCAGATGGCGGCGTTCCTTGCGGGACGCCGCCTCTTTTTCATGGGCCGGGACATTCGGCGCTTGCGGGCAAACAGAACCTCTGGCTCGACAAGCCCTTGCCGCTTGCCCATGATCGTCACGACTGAGCGATCTCGGTCACGGGTCGCGCAAACCAGAACAGGAGGCCTCCGGCACCGGAGGAGAGGTTTGTTGCCGTTCCGCACACAGATGATCGCGCCGCCAGCCGCCGCGGCCGGATTGGTCCACACTTTCTACGTGATCGAGACCGAAGGCGGGCAGATCGAGGAGGCGATACCCGCCTACTCGGCACAGCTTCTCGTCATGGTGCGCGGGCGGGTGAGCTTCACCTTTGCCGACGGCAGCAAGGCGCAATCCGCGACCGTCTTTTTCAACACCCCGCAGATGCGCAGCGCGCGTGCGATGCTGGATGGGTCGGTGCTGCAGGTGGGCGCATCGCTCACCCACACTGCATGGCAGCGGTTATCGAATCTCCCCGCGGACGAGGTGCATGACCGGCTGCTGCCGGCACAAGCAGTGCTGCGCCCGGACCAGATCGCTGCTCTGGAAACGGCGGCACATGAATGCCGCAAAGGCCTTATCTCCCCGGAGGCTGTGTGTGCACGACTGACGGAGGTGATCGCGGCCGCGCCTTTCTCGCTGCGGCCCGGCCATGATGCCGTGGTCGATGCGATCCTGCGCTGGCTGGCAAGCGGTTTCGACCCGGCGGTTGCCGATCTCTACTCCGCTCTCGATGTATCGCCGCGCCAGGTGCAGCGGATTTGCCGCCGCTTTTTCGGAGTTCCGCCTGCGCAGGTGCTCAAGCGCTTTCGCGCGCTGCGTGCGGCCATGTTGCTGGCTCAGCCGGGGATCAGCGAGGAAATCCACGATGCGTTGATGTCCACCTATTTCGATCAGGCGCACCTGATCCGCGACATCCGTCGCTACACCGGGCGGACCCCGAGCCAGTTCCGGCACCAGTCGCTGGTTGGCGAACTGCTCGACCCGGCCGGGCACGGAGATGCCGGAGCCTTGCTGCGCGCAGCTGCCGACTGACGCGGGGATTGGCGGTTGAAATGCGAATGGAATGCTCCTAATTCCAATTCGGACTGATTCCGTCCGAATTGAGAACCGCTCGCAAATGCGCCTGTCCAACCTAGCCGATTATGCCGTCATCACGATGTGCCAGGCCGCGCTGCATTGCGGCAACGGCCGGGTGAGCGCGGCGGAGCTTGCCACCGAGACCGGCCTGCCGGTGCCCACAGTGCAGAAGCTGGTATCGAAGCTGACGGCGGCGGGGCTGCTGCGCAGCGTGCGCGGTGCCCACGGCGGCCTGCAGCTGGGGCGCCCGGCGGCGGCGATCACGGTCGCGGACATCGTCGAGGCGATTGAGGGTCGCATCGCGCTCACCGCCTGCGTCGATCACACCCCCTGCGATTTCGAGAGCGGGTGCAACATGAAGCCGCACTGGCCAATCATCAACAACGCGCTGCGCGGGGCGCTGGCGGGGATCACGCTCGCACAGTTGCGCGGACCCGTCGCTTTGGCGACACCCATCGAGGATCACGTGGCATGAGCGAAGAGATCGAACTGCAAGACCGCGAAGCGCGCGAAGCCGCGGCCAAGGTCGCCGATTACGAGCATGGCTGGTCGGCCGATATCGACACCGAATTCGCGCCGAAGGGCCTGAACGAAGACACCGTCCGCTTCATCAGCGCCAAGAAGAATGAGCCTGAATGGATGCTCGAATGGCGGCTCAAGGCGTTCCGCTTGTGGCAGACCATGGAAGAGCCCGACTGGGCCAAGATCGGCTATCCCCCGATCGACTATCAGGACGCCTATTATTACGCCGCGCCCAAGAAGAAGATTGAGCTGGGCAGCCTCGATGAACTCGATCCCGAGATCAAGCGGGTCTATGACAAGCTCGGCATCCCCTTGGGCGAGCAGGAAGTGCTCGCCGGAGTGAAGGGCGCCAAGAAGGTCGCGGTGGACGCCGTTTTCGATAGCGTCAGCGTCGCCACCAGTTTCCGCGAGGAACTGCTGCGCGCGGGCGTGATCTTCCTCTCGATCTCGGAGGCGATCCGCGAGTATCCCGAGCTGGTGAAGAAGTGGCTCGGCAAGGTCGTGCCGGTGCGCGACAACTACTTCGCGGCGCTGAATTGCGCGGTCTTCTCCGACGGCACCTTCGTCTATGTGCCCGAAGGCGTGCGCTGCCCGATGGAGCTTTCGACCTATTTCCGCATCAATGCCGAAAACACCGGCCAGTTCGAACGCACGCTGATCATCGCCGACAAGGGCGCCTATGTCAGCTATCTCGAAGGCTGCACCGCGCCGATGCGCGACGAGAACCAGCTCCACGCCGCGGTGGTGGAACTGGTCGCGATGGACGATGCCGAGATCAAGTATTCGACCGTGCAGAACTGGTATCCCGGCAATGCCGAGGGCAAGGGCGGGATCTACAACTTCGTCACCAAGCGCGCGCTGTGCCAGGGGGACCGCTCGAAGGTCAGCTGGACGCAGGTCGAAACCGGCTCGGCGGTGACGTGGAAGTATCCTTCCTGCGTCCTCAACGGCGAGGATTCTGTGGGCGAGTTCTACTCGGTCGCGGTCACCAACAATTACCAGCAGGCCGACACCGGCACCAAGATGATCCACAACGGCAAGAACAGCCGCTCGACGATCATTTCCAAGGGCATTTCGGCGGGCAAATCGTCGAACACCTACCGCGGCCTTGTCCGTGTCGGGCCGACGGCGAGCGGCGTGCGCAACTTCACCCAGTGCGACAGCCTGCTGCTCGGCGATCAATGCGGCGCGCACACCGTGCCCTATATCGAGGTCAAGAACCCCAGCGCCCAGATCGAGCACGAGGCGACCACCAGCAAGATCAGCGACGAACAGCTGTTCTACGCGATGCAGCGCGGCCTCGGCGAAGAGGAAGCCGTGGCGCTGATCGTCAACGGGTTTGCCAAGGACGTGCTGAAAGAGCTGCCGATGGAGTTCGCGGTCGAGGCGCAGAAGCTGCTGGCGATTTCGCTGGAAGGTTCGGTGGGATGAAGCTGGTCCTTTCTCTTGTCCTCGCACTCGTGGCCCATTCGGCAAACGCTGCTCAGGGGTGTCCGGCGACCCTCGATCTCAATGTGCCGAGCCTTGGCGCAGCCGATCGCCGGGCCGCGCAGGCCTATGCCAACTGCATGACCCGCCCTGCACTGACGTCGGCGCAGGGGCGGATGGCGAACATGGCTGCGTGCCGGGCGAACATTCCGGTACAGCGATCGGCTGCTCTGGAGGGCGCAATGCGACAGGTTGATCGCACGGCCATGAACCTCGGCGACTGCAAGACCCGCATCAAGATCAAGACCAAGGCATGACCACCCGCAAAACCCTCGCCCTCAACCCCGAGGCTGCTTCCGCCGACGCCCCCGTGCTCAAGAAGAAGGGCCGCGGTTGGGAGATTTCGGACAAGCGGCTCGATGCTCTGCACGAACAGGCGCGCGAGCTGCGGCGCCATTCGTCCGATGCGCACAAGGCGCTCGCCGCCAAGTTCGCGGCGGCCGACATGGGCCGCTACACCTTCAAGCGGCATGCAGTGGTCGGCAGTGCGATTGTCGACTTCAACTGCCACAATCTGGGCCTCGCCATCGCGATCGACGAGGAGGGGCAGAACGACACGCTCGCCAAGCGCCGCGACAAGAGCCTCGAAAGCGTCGGCATCAAGGTGATGCGGATCGCGGCGAGCGACATCCTCGACGACATCGACGCCGTGCTCAAGCAGCTGACCCAAGTGATGCGTGACCGGATCGAGGAACGCAAAGCCGCCGCCCGCGCGCACAAGGCCGCCAACCCCAAACAAACCTATTCGCGTCCCAGGTCTGGCGACAAGCCGCAGCACGACACGAAGCGCCCCCCAAGGAAGTACTGATGCTTGAAATCACCAACCTCCACGCCTCCGTGGGCGACAAGCCGATCCTCAAGGGCCTCACCCTTTGCGTGCCTGCGGGTGAAATCCACGCGATCATGGGCCCCAACGGCGCGGGCAAATCGACCCTCTCGAACGTGCTCGGCGGCAAGCCCGGTTACGAGGTGACCGCGGGCAGCGTGACCTTCCGGGGCGAGGATCTGCTCGCACTCGAACCGCACGAACGCGCAGCCAAGGGCCTGTTCCTCGGCTTCCAGTATCCGGTCGAGATTCCGGGCGTCTCCAACGTCCAGTTCCTGCGCGAGGCGCTCAACTCCCAGCGCAAGGCGCGCGGGGAAGAGCCGCTGTCGGGCGGCGAGTTCCTCAAGCTCGCCAAGGACAAGGCGGGCCTGCTCAAGATGGACATGGAAATGCTCAAGCGGCAGGTCAATGTCGGCTTCTCGGGCGGCGAGAAGAAGCGCGCCGAGATGGTGCAGATGGGCATCCTCGACCCGGCCTTCGCGGTGCTGGACGAGACGGATTCGGGCCTCGATATCGATGCGCTCAGGATTGTGGGCGCAGGCATCAACGCGATCATGCGCTCGCCCGACAAGGCGGTGCTGCTGATCACCCACTACCAGCGCCTGCTGGATGTGGTCGCGCCCGACAAGGTCAGCATCCTTGCGGGCGGCCGCATCGTCGAGACCGGCGGGCCGGAACTCGCGCTCAGGCTCGAGGCCGAGGGCTATGACGCGGTGATGGCGTGACGACAGGCACTCTCCCCACCCGCACTCTACCTACGAGGCGTGACGAGGCGTGGCGCTATGCCGACATGGACGGCTTGGCGCGGCTTGGCGTCGCGGCGCTTGATGTCTGGAAGGAGATCGCTCTCGCCCCCGGCGAGGTGCGGCGTCATGCGATGGTGGTCGGCTCGGCTGCGCCTGAATTGCACCGTATCCGGCTCGACATCGGCGAAGGCGCGCGGGCGGAGCTGTTCGTCACCAATGCCGGCAGCGATTACACCCGCGTCGAGGTGGAAGTGCGGCTTGGCAAGGGCGCGCATTTCGAATTCGGCGGCGTCACCATAGGCGGGGCGGGCGTCACCCGCGAATTCGTGACGCAGGTCGTTCATGCGGAACCCGAGGCGACCTCCAACCAGACCATCCGCGCGGTCCACTGGGCCGGGGCGACCGGCAATTTCCTCGGCGAGATAAAGGTCGCGCGCCATGCGCAGAAGACCGACGCCGCGCAGGACTTCAAGGGCCTGCTGTTGGAGGCCGGCGCGAGCGCCAATGCCGTCCCCCAGCTCGAAATCTTTGCCGATGACGTCAAGTGCGCCCACGGCGCGACGGTCGGCGAACTGGACGAACAGGCGCGCTTCTACATGATGGCGCGCGGTCTTGATCCGGCGACGGCCCAGCGCCTGCTGGTGCAGGCCTTCATCGGCGATGCCTTCGTGGCGCTCGAAGATGAGGCTGACCGCGAGACGCTGCTCGATGCCGCGCTCGCGGCGCTTGAGGGGGCCAAGCTATGAACGCCCCTGCCACCATCACCCGCGATCTGCGCGCCGATTTTCCCGGCATGGTCACCCATGACGGCAGGCTCTGGCACTACCTCGACACTGCCGCCACTGCGCAGAAACCGCGCGCCGTGATCGATGCCATGGCGCGCGCGCTGGGGGAGGATTACGCCACCGTCCACCGCGGGGTTTACACCCGCTCGGCCGAGATGACGCTCGCCTATGAAGCCGCACGCCGCACGGTCGCCAGGTTCATCGGGGGGCATGAGGACGAGTTGGTCTTCACCCGCGGCGCGACCGAGGCGATCAACCTCGTTGCGCAAACCTGGGGCCGGACGAACCTCAAGGCAGGCGACTGCATCCTCCTTTCGCAGGCAGAGCACCATTCGAACATCGTGCCGTGGCAGATGGTCGCGGAAGACGTGGGCGCGCATATCGACGTCTGCCCGCTGACCGACGATCACCGCATCGACCTCGATGCCGCCGAGGCGATGCTCACTGAACAGCACAAGCTGGTCGCGCTCGGCCATGTCTCCAACGTCACCGGCGCGCTGCTCGATGCCCCGCGCGCTGCGGCGATGGCGCACAAGGTTGGCGCGAAACTGCTGCTCGACGGGTGCCAGAGCGCGCCGCACATGGGCGTCGATGTCGCGGCCTTGGCTTGCGATTTCTACGTCTTCTCCGCGCACAAGCTCTACGGCCCGACCGGCATCGGGGCGCTGTGGGCGCGCAAGGACATCCTTGCCGACATGCCTCCCTATCAGGGCGGCGGGGCGATGATCGACCGGGTGACCTTCGCCAAGACCACCTACGCCAGCGGGCCGCAGCGCTTCGAGGCGGGCACACCCGCAATCACCGAAGCCGTCGCTTTCGCAGCCGCGGTGGATTACGTCGCCGCCATTGGCCCGGAGCGCATCCACGCGCACGAGCAGGCGCTAGTCGCCAGATTGCGCCGCGAACTCGGCGCGATGAACGACGTGCGCCTGTTCGGCCCTGCCGATAGCGCCGGGATCGTCAGCTTCGCGATCGACGACATCCACCCGCACGATCTCGGCACGATCCTCGATGAGGCGAATGTCGCGATCCGCGCCGGGCATCACTGCGCCCAGCCGCTGATGGATTACCTCGGCGTTCCCGCCACCGCCCGCGCCAGCTTCGGCCTTTATTCGACCGAGGCCGACGTCGACGCGCTCATCGCCGGGATCGCCCGCACCCGCCGCATTTTTGGAAAAGGATGAGACGATGGACAGCTCAGCCGACACGACTGCCAACAAGCCCCCCCGCGCCCGGGTGGAGGATGCGGTCGATACCGACCCGCAAACCCCCCGCCAGCGCGACTATCTCGACGGGTTCCTCGCCGCCAAGCCTCCCGCAGACGCAGTGGGCGGCGACGGCAGCGATCTGCAAGCCGCGGTGATCGAGGCGCTGCGCGAGATCTTCGATCCCGAAATTCCGGTCAATATCTACGATCTCGGCCTGATCTACGGGGTCGAGGTGGACGACAATGCCGACGCCACCGTCACCATGACGCTCACCACGCCGCATTGCCCCGTTGCGGAGTCCATGCCGGGCGAGGTGGAACTGCGCGTCTCCAGCGTGCCGGGGATCCGCGATGCCGAGGTCAATCTCGTCTGGGATCCGCCGTGGGGCCCGCACAAGATGAGCGACGAGGCGCGGCTCGAACTGGGGATGCTGTGACCCTCGCACCCTCCTTGACCATCGCTCTGGCGGACTACCGCGACCCGCGCGATGCAGCGGATGTGGTCGCGATGCTCGATGCCTATGCGCGCGATCCGATGGGCGGCGGCGCCCCCTTGCGCGATGACGTCAGGGTGCGGCTGACCGATGATCTGGCGGCGAACCCGCACGCCTTCTCGCTGCTGGCGCGACTTGACGACGGCGCGGTGGGTCTCGCCAATTGCTTCATGGGCTATTCGACCTTCGCCGCCGCGCCGCTGGTCAATATCCACGATCTCGCGGTGCTGCCGGAGACGCGCGGCAAGGGCGTCGGCCGGGCGCTGCTCGCCGCGATCGAGGCCGAGGCCTTGAAGCGCGGAGCCTGCAAGGTCACATTGGAAGTGTTGAGCGGCAATCCGGCGCGGCACCTTTACGCCGCTTGCGGCTATGGCGACTACCAGCTCGATCCCGCCACGGGGCACGCGCTGTTCTGGCAGAAGAGGCTGACATGACCGAGACAACCACCAAACCGCTTGAAGTCTCTGGGCGCCCCGCTCCGAAGGCCGCCGTCACCCTGACGCCTTCCGCCGAGGCACGCATCGCGGAGCTGATGAGCAAGGCCCCCGCCGATGCCATCGGTGTCAAGCTGTCGACCCCGCGCCGCGGCTGCTCGGGCCTGGCCTATTCGGTCGACTACGTCACCAGCGAGGTGACGTTCGACGAAAAGATCGTGACCCCCGGCGGCGTCTTCTACATCGACGGGGCGAGCGTGCTCTATCTCATCGGCAGCGTGATGGACTGGCGCGAGGACGATTTCACCGCCGGCTTCGTATTCGAGAACCCCAACGCCAAGGGCGCCTGCGGTTGCGGCGAGAGCTTCATGGTGTGAGCCGTGCCGGTCACTGTCACGCTGTCGACGACACTGGAATGCACCCCTGACGCTGCCTGGGAATGGGTCCGTACTTCGGCTCTGCTGACGCACGTCGCAGCGCCGCTGATCCGGTTCGTGCCCAAGGGCGACACGCCTTTCCCCGTGAGCTGGGCACCGGGTGAATATCGCGCATGGATGTGGCTGTTCGGCCTGATCCCCATCGGCTGGCAGGCAGTCGTGATCAGCGAGCCGCCGCCTGACGGTGCGACGCGCTTCATCCGCGACAACGGCTACGGCCCTTTGATCAGGCGCTGGGACCACTGGATCGCGATCGCGCCGGACGAGGGCGGCACCACGCGATATGTCGACCGGGTCGATATTGATGCAGGCGTGCTGACGCCGCTGATCGCCGCCTTTGCGCGGATGTTCTACACCCACCGCCAGCGCCGCTGGCGCAACTTGGCGAGTTCCGGCTTCGCGGCTCTGAAAGGTTAGCCTTCCGCTGCCAGCCGGGCGATCAGGCGGCTTTCGAGCTCGTCGACCTCGCCATCGGCGTCGATCATGCTGTCGAGCCACTTGCTCTCGTAATCCGTGACCGCTTCGCCCGCGGCGGCCAGCGCCTCGTAATCCGGGCCGGACGGCTTCTTCTTGCCGAACACCTTGCCGAAATGGTTCGCCACCTGCGGCACCTCGCGCGCCATGCGGCCCATGAAGCGGCCCACGCTGGCCTGATTGTCGGCAATGAAGGCTTCGAGCTCGCGCTTGCGATCGTGGCTGAGCTGGGCGCTGGGCAGCACGAAGCCCTTGAGGAAGTTCGCGACGCCGTCGAGGAACAGGTCGTCCCATTCGGCGGCGTTTTCCTCGGCCAGCGTCTCGTCCTTGAGGCGGAACAGCATCTCGGCGTCCTGACGCGTGACCGCGGCGGGGCCATGGCCACCGCTGGCGAAGATCACGCGGCGGATGATCCGGCATTCGGCCGAAGTGATCCGGGTCGCGGCCAGCGCGCCGCCGCAGCGGGTCGGGCCGGTGCCGGTCAGCACCTCGCGCTCGATCTGGGCGAGAACATAGTCCTTGAGCCGGTCCGGGGTATTCTCGGCCCGTTCGAGGATGCGGACCATCGTTTCCAGTTCGACCATGCTCTCGACCACACCGTCATGGTCGATCTGGCCGATCAGCCACTCGGCTTCCTCGAGGCTGCATTGCAGGCGCGGCGGGGTGCCGTTGAGCACGAACTCGCCGATCGCCTCGACGAAGAAGTCGCACCACTCGGGGGTGCGCTCCTTGAGGGCGTTGTTGATGGCGAACAGCGCCTCGGCTTCGGCGCGGGTGATGATCCCGTCGCCCCAGCCCTCGCGGCGCAGCGCCAGCAGCTCGTCGGCGGTGATCCTGCCATCGGCGGCGGCGGCCTGGGCGACGGCGATGAATTGGGTGGTCATGAGCGGCGAGGTCCCCTTGGTGTCTCGTCGCGCCATGCCACGGACGGGCTTAAGGCGGCGTTACCGTCGCTCGATCTGGCGGATGCAGGCGCCGGCATCGGCCGCCCCGCCGCCCTGACGGAGGCGTGCCTCGACATGGGTCGCGGTCGGCTCGGCCCCCTGGCCAAGGGGGTACAGGTAGATGTCGAGCACGCAGGCGCTTCCCGCATATTGCAGCTTGCGCACGTCGCCCTCTGCAAGGTCAATGCGGGGCTCGCCAAAACGGCGGGCGAGCGCGGCGGCGGACGAACCGATCACGCCCTCCAGGCCAGCTGCCGCCATCACCTGCGGCGCGCCCACGCCGGTGCCGCGCGGCGGTGGCGGGGCCGCGGCAGGCCGGACCGGGGCGGGACGGCCGCCGCCCGCACAACCGGCGAGCGCCGCGGCGAGCAGCGCGAGACCCGCTAGCCGCGTGGTCATCGCCGCGCCTCCGCGCCGATCCGCCGCAGCACCAGGTGCGCTCCGGCCGCTGCGCCGATCAGCGGGGCGATGAGGCCCGCGACCGGCACCAGCATCAACCCCGCCACCGCCGCGCCGAGCAGCACTCGCTCCCCTGCACCCACCGGATTGGCACGCTCATCCCCGCCACAATGGCGCAGCCACGCCATGTCGGTCAGCTCGCGCCCCAGCAGGACGGCGTTCACCGCGAGGAACACCAGCGCAGGCCCGACCGCCGTGAACACCAGCACCGCCGCCACCGGCAGCGCCAGCAGGTTGTAGCCCAGCGCCCGCCCCAGCCCGCGCGCGGCAACCGCGACCTCGCGGCGCAGCGGCAGCGGACGCGCACGCTCGGCTAGTGCCGGATAGTGCCGCGCCTCGACCGCCGCGACGACCTCGTCGGCGAAGAATTGCAGCACCGCCACCGCCACCACCCGGAACAGCAGCCACATCGCCAGCGGCACCAGCACCACCGTCGCCACCCCGGCCCAGGCAGCCTCCACGCCGTAACCCGCGCCAATCCGTGCCAAGCCGTACCACAGCAACGCCCCGCCAGCGGCGAACAGCACCAGCGTGATTGCCACGCTCTTGATCGCCACGGCCACGACCGCGCCATCGCCGAGCTGGCGCAACGCTTTGACGAGAGCGGCGGGGACGGCGGGCATGCCCAGTCCGATGCGGGGCCGCCCGCGGGAAGTCAACGCGAGGATGCTGCGCCGCACACAGATCGCTTGGCGGACCACGCGAAGGCGGCTAGGCGACCGCGGCAACCAATCTCCCGCAAGGACCCCAGCGTGACCGAAACCACTCCGCCCCGCTACGACGTCATCGCCATCGGCAACGCGGTGGTCGACGTGATCGCCTCGTGCCCGGAAGAGCTGATCGACGAGCTGCAACTCAATCGCGGCGGCATGACCCTGATCGACGAGGCGCGGGCGGACGAGCTTTACGAGGCGATGCCGCCCGCACGCGAGGTTTCGGGCGGGTCGGCGGCGAACACGCTGGCGGGGCTCGCCACGCTTGGCCTGCAATGCGCCTTCATCGGTCAGGTCGCCGAGGACCAGCTCGGCAAGGTATTCCGCCACGACATGCGCGCAACGGGCATTGATTTCGACACGCCCGGCCGCGAGAGCGAACCCGCCACCGGCCGCGTGCTGATCTTCGTGACGCCCGATGGCGAGCGCACCATGAACACCTTTCTGGGTGCCGGGCAGTTCCTCCCTGCCGCCGCGCTCGATGAAGATCTCATCGCGAGCGGCGCGATCCTCTATCTCGAAGGCTACCTCTGGGACCCCGAAGAGCCCCGCCGCGCGATGCGCCGCGCCATCGAGGTTGCTCGCGATGCCGGGCGCAAGATCGCCTTCACCGCGTCCGAAAGCTTCGTGATCGAACGCCACGGCGACGATTTCCGCAGCATGATCGAGGAAGGCATCATCGACATCCTGTTCGTCAACGAGACGGAGCTTGCGACCCTCACCGGCGAGCAGGATTTCGAGACCGGCCTTGCGCAGGTCGCGGGCAAGGTGCCGGTGCTGGTTGCGACCCGTTCGGAGAAGGGCGCGGTTGCCATCGCTCACGGCGAACGCGCGGAAGTCGCCGCGGTGCCCGTCATCAAGGTCGTCGACACAACTGGCGCGGGCGACCAGTTCGCGGCGGGCTTTCTGTCTGGCTACGTGAAGGGCGAGCCGCTGACCCGATGCCTCAAGCGCGGCGCGATCTGCGCCTCGGAAGTGATCTCGCACTACGGGCCCCGGCCCGAGGCGGACATGATCGCGCTGATGGAAGAGCGGCTTTAGAATTCTTCGCGCCGACCTGGGCGAAGTCAGCGGTTCGGCACATATCCCGCATCCCGCAGCGTCACCATGTAGGCCGCGATCTGATCGACCTGCTTGGCGGTGAGGGTGAAGTCCATGTCCTCAGGATAGTTGTGCGCCTCACTCAGCCAGTCGGCGAGCGATTTTTCCGAAAGCCCGCGCCGGTTCGCGATTGCGGCGAAGCTGGGCGAGGCGGGGTTGGGCGAAAGGAACGGCGGCTCGACCGCATGGCACCCCCCGCAGGCGGCCTCGACGAAGGCCGGGGCACGGGTATCGCGCGAGGGCGAGGTCGCCTTGCCAAGCATGGGTGGGGGGGTGTCGGTGCCGGGCGCGGTGGCACAGGCGGCGAGTGCAAGCAGCGGGGCAGCGAGAAGGGCCAGGGTGGCAAGCGAAGGGAGCTGGGTCATTGTGCCTCTATCCGCCCGCACCGGGCAGTTTTCCTTGATCGGGATCAAATTTCGTAAGGGCGCCCGCTTTCGGCTTCCCGCGCCACTTCCCGCCAGCCGATGTCGCGGCGGCAGAAGCCGGTGGGGAAGGTAATCGCGTCGACCGCGGCATAGGCACGCGCCTGCGCCTCGGTGACGCTCGGCGCGCAGGCGGTGACGTTGAGCACGCGGCCGCCATTCGCCACCAGCGCGCCGTCCTGTATTGCGGTGCCGGCGTGGAACACCTTGGCGCCCTGCCCCTCGGCTTCATTCAAGGCAATCGCGCCACCCTTCTCGGGCGTGCCGGGGTAGCCCTTCGCGGCCATCACCACGGTCAGCGCAGTCTCATCGCGCAAGGCGATCTCGACCCCGGCCAGATGCCCTTGCGCGCAGGCGAGCATGATCGCGGCAAGATCGCTCTCCAGCCGCATCATCAGCACCTGACATTCGGGATCGCCGAAGCGGGCGTTGTATTCGATAAGCTTCGGCCCCTCCGACGTCAGCATCAGCCCCGCAAACAGCACGCCCTGATAGGGATTGCCGTCCTCGCGCATGGTGCGCACCGTCGGCGCGATGATCTCGGCCATCACGCGGGCCTGCAATTCCGCCGTCAGCACCGGAGCGGGGGAATAGGCGCCCATACCGCCGGTGTTGGGGCCGGTGTCGCCGTCGCCGACTCGCTTGTGATCCTGCGCAGAGCCGAAAGGGACGATGGCGGTGCCGTCGGTGAGCGCGAAGAAGCTCGCTTCCTCGCCTTCCATGAACTCCTCGATCACCACCTGCGCGCCCGCTCCGCCGAAAGCGCCCCCGAACATGTCGGCAAGCGCGGCCTCCGCGTCGGCGAGGGTTTCGGCGATCACCACACCCTTGCCCGCCGCCAGCCCGTCGGCCTTGAGCACATAGGGCGCGGCGAAGCGGGCGAGCGCGGCGCGGGCCTCCTCCAGCGACGCGGTGCGCACGTAGCCCGCCGTGGGGATGTCGGCGCGGGCGCACAGATCCTTGGTGAAGCCTTTGGAGCCTTCGAGCTGCGCCGCGACCTGCGAGGGGCCGAACACCGGCACACCCGCCGCCCGCAGGCTATCCGAGAGGCCATCCACCAGCGGCGCTTCGGGGCCGACGACGACAAGGTCGATGGCGTGGCTCTCGCAGAAGGCGATCACCGCGGCATGGTCGGTCACCTCGAGCGCCACGCACGCCGCCTCCTCGGCGATGCCGGGATTGCCGGGGGCGGCGTAGAGGGTGCCGCGCAGGCTCGGCGACTGGCGGAGGCGCCACGCCAGCGCGTGCTCACGCCCGCCGGAGCCGAGGAGAAGGATGTTCATGAGCGAAACCTCGCAAAAGACAGGACGGCGCCCTTCGGCTGGCTGGCAAGCCAGCCGCTCAGGACAGGCTTCGACAAGCTCAGCGTGAAAGGTTAGTGTGAAGGACCCTTATCCGTTCGCCCCGGGCCTGTCGAAGGGCCGGCCCTGTTTGGACACAGCTAAGCGTCGTGCACCAATGTCAGACCTGATCGCCAACCCCAAGCCCGGCGACAACGCCCAGCCGCTGACCATCAGCGAAGTTTCCGCGCTACTGAAGCGCACGGTCGAGGACCGGTTCGGCTTCGTGCGCCTGCGCGGCGAACTGTCGGGAGTGAAGCGTGCCGCCTCGGGGCACTTCTACTGCGCCCTGAAGGACGAGGGCGCGGTGATCGACGGGGTGATGTGGAAAGGCAACGCGGCCCGCATGAACTTCCGCGCGGAGGACGGGCTGGAGGTGATCGCCACCGGCAAGCTCACCACCTATCCGGGGCGCTCGAAATACCAGATCGTGATCGATTCGCTGGAACTGGCGGGCGAGGGCGCGCTGCTGGCGCTGCTGGAGAAGACCCGCGCAAGGCTGGCGGCGGAAGGCCTGTTCGATGCAGGGCGCAAGCGGGCCTTGCCGTTCCTGCCGAAGGTGATCGGCGTCGTCACCTCGCCCACCGGGGCGGTGATCCGCGATATCCTCCACCGCCTCGCCGACCGCTTCCCGAGCCACGTCATCGTCTGGCCGGTGCTGGTGCAGGGGCAGGGCGCTGCCGAGCAGGTCGCGGCGGCGGTGCGCGGGTTCTCCGCGCTCGCGCCCGGCTGGCCCCAAACTGGCGGAGTCCCGCGCCCCGATATCGTGATCGTCGCACGCGGGGGCGGCTCCATCGAGGATTTGTGGAGCTTCAACGAGGAAGTCGTCGTCCGCGCCATCGCCGAATGCACCATCCCGGTGATCTCGGCAGTAGGTCACGAGACCGACACCACCCTTGCCGATTTCGCTGCCGACCGGCGCGCGCCCACGCCGACAGCGGCCGCCGAGATGGCCGTGCCGGTGCGGATCGATCTTGCCGCGACCCTCGCCGATCTCGGCAATCGCAAGCGCCGCGCAGTCTATCGCCCCGTCGAACTGGGGCGCGAGCGGCTGGCGGCTCGCGCCCGGCTGCTGCCCCGGCCGGAAAACCTGCTGCAACCTCAGGCGCAGCGGCTCGACGATCTGTCGGAACGCCTGCGCCGCGCGCTCGGCGACCGTTCGGCGCAGGGACGCGAGCGGTTGGCGGGGGTCGCCGCAAGGCTCTCGCCCGCGCTGCTTGCCCGCACCGCCGCAGAAGCGCAGCGGCGGCTCGACCGGGCGGGTCCGAACCCGGCGCAGGTGCAGCGCGCGCTGCGTAGCGCCGCCGAGCGGCTCGATCGCGCCCGCCTCGTGCCCACCTTGATCCAGCGCCCGGCGCGCGAGGGTGCCCATCGCCTCGCCGCGCTGACCCGGGTGTTGAGCCAACTTCACCCCGAACGCCCGCTCGAGCGCGGCTATGCGATCGTGCGCGACGCGTCGGGCAAGGCGATCACCACCCGCGCCGAAGCCGCAGGCGAGGCACGCCTCCTCCTGCAATTCCGCGACGGTGCGCTCACCGCGGCCCCTGCCGCCGGCCCGCCTGCTTTGCCCCCTGTCGCCGCGCGCAAACGCGCCGCCTCTGCCCCGCCTGCGCAAGATGATTTGTTCGGCTGACCGCGTGGTGCTATCAGCGGCGCCATGCTGATGACACCCTCGGACAAGGTCGCCAAGCTCTACTACGGCCCCTCCAGTTTCCGCGTCCTGCGGCCCGGCAGCCATGTGCTCTGCGCGGTTACGGGCGAAGCGATCCCGCTGCCCGAATTGCGCTACTGGAGCGCTGAGCGGCAGGAGGCCTACGCTTCCCCCGAAATCGCCACGCGCCGACTCCTCAACCTCGATACACCGGGCCACTGATCCGGCATGGCAGGCGCCCGGCGGGTGATCGCCGCGCTCGCCCTGGCGGCGCTGTGCGCGCCCGGCACGTGGCTGCGCTCGCCGGTCGAGACGCGCCCACACAAACAGGTCGACGTGATCCGGATTGCCGGTCCTGCGGCCACCGACAAGTCTGCCTGGGCGCTGGTGGGGGTGTGGCACTACCGCGGCACGGGTCTCGATGTCGGTGGCTTTTCCGCAATGGTCACGCTGGGTTCCAATACCTTGCGCGCCTTTACCGATCGCGGTTTTCGCATGACCTTTCGCGAACCCGACCTGCCCAACCCGAGGGGCAAGATAAACCGGCAACTGGTTGAGCCGGGCCTCGAGAACGATCTTTTCGATATCGAATCCGCGACCCGCAATCCCGACAATGGCGATTACTGGCTCGGGTTCGAAAACGTTCACACGATCCAGCGGTATACGGTCGCCAGTTCGACCACGGGCGTGCGCAGCCTGATGGACAAGGTCGACTGGTCGGACAACGGCGGCATCGAGGCGATGGTGCGGCTGGCCGACGGACGGTTCGTCATCATGCCGGAAACCGGCTCGACCGGATTGATCTTTCCCGGCGACCCGGTCGAAGGCTCCGCGCCAGCCACCTTCACCTTCCGCTTTCCGTCCAAGCGCTATGTCGCCACCGACACCGTCCAACTGCCTGACGGGCGACTGCTGGTGTTGCTGCGCAAGCTGGTCTGGCCGTCGGGTGATGCCTGGCCGCCGTTTTCGGCGTTGCTGGCGATTGGCGATCCGCCCCGGCCGGGCGAGGTGTTTGCGCCGGCACCTGCGCTGTGGCTGGACGGGCTTCTCCCGCGCGAGAATTACGAGGGCCTCGCCCTGCGTCCACGCGCGGATGGGCGGGTGGACGTGTGGGTGATGGCGGACGACAATTTATCGCTGTTCCAGCGCACCTTGCTCGCCAAGCTGGTGTTCGATCCGCAACGTTAAGGGGCCGCACACAAGAAAAAGCGCCCGGTTTCCCGAGCGCTCGTCCATGCCGACCGTGCCTCTGCCGAGGCGCGGGGCCGATCAGGCGGCAGCCTGCGCCTTGATCAGTTCGCGCTTCACCTTCTGCGCGCTCGCCGAAAGCTTGTCGTCGCTGGTCTTGAGCAGCCAGTTGTCGAGCCCGCCATTGTGCTCCACCGAGCGCAGGCCGTGGGTCGACACGCGGAACTTGAAGCCGCGATCGAGGGTCTCGCTCAGCAGCGTCACGTTCTGCAGGTTGGGCAGGAACACGCGCTTGGTCTTGTTGTTGGCGTGGCTCACGTTGTGGCCAACCTGGCGGCCCTTGCCGGTCAGTTCGCAGATGCGCGACATGGTGTGTCTCTTCTCGTAAAAGATCGGGGCCGGGCGTGTGCCCGGACAAGGAAAGCGGCGCGCATAACGGGGCTGGCCCGAATCGTCAAGCCGATTGGCGCCGCGTCGCGCCCGACCTGACCTGCGCACGCCAACGCTAACCCATGTAATGGCCCATTGGCCCCGTGTCGCCTGCATTCGCGCCCGGTCCGGCAAGGGCGCTGCCCGCATCGCCGGACCCTCAAGGAGACACAAGAACATGAAACGCATCATCATCACCAGCCTCATCGCCCCCTTGGCAATCGGCCTTGCCGCGTGCGATGTCGATCAGACCAAGGAAGCCGAGCTGCCCGACGTCGACGTCAAGGGCGGGCAGGTGCCGGAATTCGATGTCGAAACCGCCGATGTCGACGTGGGCACCGAGAAGAAGACGATCGAGGTGCCCGATGTCGATGTCAAAATGCCGGGCGACGCTGCGGGAACCCCGGTCACCGGAGACGAATAAGCCCAGGGCGGCGCACGGGGCATGAGCGCGGGGACATTCCGCAGTTTCATGCCCCGCGCGCTCGCCGCGGCCCGCGCTGCGGCTGCGGCGGGTGAGGTGCCGATCGGCGCTGTGGTGGTGAAGGACGGCGAGGTTATCGCCGAGGCGCACAACAGCCCCCGCGACCTTCATGATCCCACCGCCCACGCCGAGATCCTCGCCATCCGCCGCGCCGCACAGGTCCTGCAAGATGAACGGCTTACCGACTGCGAGCTGTGGGTCACGCTCGAGCCTTGCGCGATGTGTGCGGGCGCGATCGCCCACGCCCGGATCGCGCGGCTCTATTATGCCGCGAGCGATCCCAAGGGCGGCGCGGTCGAACATGGCGCGCGGATCTTCGAGCAGCCCCAGTGCCTCCATCGCCCCGATGTCTATGCCGGGATCGGCGAGGCCGAGGCGGCGGCGCTGCTGCGCGCGTTCTTCCGCGAGCGGCGCTGAGGCTTGCGCACATCAGCCGCGGGCGAGCATCAGGCTCCAGGTGGTGCACAGATCCTCTTCCGACTTGTGCCGGAAGCGTTGGGGCAGCTCGCCACGGGCGATCCCGGCCAGCGCGCCGTGCGCGACATGCACGTGGCTGCCCAGCACCCCGAAGCCCGCATCCTCGAGCAGCGCCACGTAATCCGAATGGCGCAGCCGGTTGGTGTAGTCCTGCGGATTGATGCACTGCATCTTCCACGCGAAGTCGGAATAGCGCAGGAAATCGACCAGCGAGAGGTTCTCGTCATAGCATCGGCGGTGGTCGCTGTTGTCGATCCCGTTGCAGAACAGGCCCCCTTCGCCCAGCCGGTCACGTACCAGCGCAAAGATCGCGGCGAGCGCGTCGGGCGGGATGTGTTCGAGCACGGTGTGGCTGTAGGCGAGATCGATGCGGCCCGTCAGCGTCTCGGGGCTCAGCGGGACGACATAGGCGAGCCCGAGCGCATCGAGCATTGCCTCCAGTCCGCCCTCGAGCGGCACCGCAAGAACGTCGGCGATGCGGCCGGGCGCGATGTCGAGGTCGCGTGCGAGGCGGTCACTGTGGGCCAGCAGGAAATCCGCTGCCGCCCTGACCGAATGCGGGTGGAGCAGCTGGTGCTGGTCGGAGAGGATCACCTCGCGCGCGCCCGCGAGCCGGTAGACGAGCGGCGCAACCGGAATCCACCCGCTGCCGATCTCGAGCACCCGTGCTCCGTCGATGCGGCCCCCGGCCTCCCGGATCATTGCGATCTGCTGGATTATCCCGTCGAGCACCAGTTCGTGATGGCGTCCCGGAACCGGCGGCCTGATGCTGTGCTTCAGTTTCCTGAGTTCCGCCTGAAAGGGCACGCAGGCCTTCACCGAATTGGCGGCGATACGCCTCTGCCATCTGAGCATCGAATGTCGTCCCCGAACGGTTGTCTGGCGTGGTTGGCGCAGGTGATCGCGGTTCGTTCTGTAGGGCGCCAGAACGCACGTTCCTCACACAGGTTGGGAGGCGGGTGGCCTTCTCCCGGGAAGCCGGTCAGAGCCCGCGCCAGATCTGCGCGGGTGCGGCGTCCGCCGCTCCGCGCCGTGCGGCTGGGCAGGGGGCGGGGCGGAAGCGCATCGAATAGCACAGGCGGATTTCCTCCAGCCACCCGCGCGCCGACAGCTTCACCCCCACGGCGCTCTCCGGCCAGTCGGGGTTGGCATCGGCGAAGGCTGCGCGGATGCGGCCCGCGGTGAGGCCTTCCTCGCGGCTGAGGCGGTCGTAATCGGGCAGGCGCAGGCCGCTGCGCAGGATGCGGATCACCTCGAGATAGGCGGCGGGGCGCTTGACCATGCAGCTCCCGTGCTTGGCCCATTGCCGCGCGACGAGGCGTTCGGACGGCATCAGGCACAGCGCCGAGCGGACGTCCGCGGGGGTCAGGGCGCCGGGAGTCTCGCACCACTGCGGCCAGTCCTTCGCGCCTTCTGGCCACAACCCGTGCACGACGAGGCCGAAGCTGCCCTGCTTGCCGGAGCACTGGAAGGCGTGGCTGCGCTCGTCCCGGCGCGGCTTGCAGAACTCCGGCGACCAGCTGAGCGCGAGGGTGTAGCCGGTGACGGGCACCTTGCGGCGCGGGCCGTCGGGGGTGATGGCGGGCACCCGCAGGACCTGCGGCGCGCGGCACTGGTAGGCCTGCGCCTGCGCCAGCGAGGGGATGGCCAGCGCCAGTGCGGCGATGATCCTAATCGAAGACCGCAGGATCGACATCCTCCCTGCGCGCGAACCAACGGTTGCTGGCCGGCGTGAACAGCATCCCCACGGCGAAAACGCTGAGCAGCAGCGCCGTCAGCCATGCGGTGTCGAGAGCGCCGCCCGCAGCGATGAGCCCGATGCCCGACGGCAGCATCAGGAGCTTGCCGAGCCCGAGCACGGTCACCATCCAGCGCGCGAAGCGCACCGCCGACAGCCACACCATCGCGATTGGAATGAGCGCGATCGACAGGCGCGCGCTCAAGGTCACGATCACCGCGTCGCGCGACCACGCGATCCCCGGAACCTCGGCGCTGAAGGTCTGCTGCAGTTCGGCAATGTCGCGCAGCCCGTCGACAAAGGAGATCACCGCGCTCGCCAGAAAGGCCGCCGCGAAGATGTTGATGGCAAGCGGCCGGGTGCGGGAAAGCGGGATCATGCGGGCGTGAAGTCCAGCCCTATATCGGCTGCGGGCGCGCTCTGGGTGAGGCGACCGACCGAGATGTAGTCGACGCCCGATGCGGCCTTGGCGGCGATGGTATCGAGGTTGACGCCCCCGCTCGCCTCGGTCGGCACGCGGCCCGCGACCAGCTCCACTGCGGCGCGCAGGGTGGCGGGGTCCATATTGTCGAGCAGCAGGTGATGCGCGCCCGCCGCCAATGCAGGTTCAATCTGGTCGAGACGGTCAACCTCGCAGATGATCTTTGCGACCCCCGCCTCGCGGGCGCGGCGCACGGCCTCGCCGACGCTCCCGGCGACCGCGACATGGTTGTCCTTGATCATCGCCGCATCCCACAGCCCCATCCGGTGGTTCTGCGCGCCGCCCATGCGGGTCGCGTATTTCTCAAGGAAGCGCAGGCCCGGGATGGTCTTGCGGGTGTCGAGCAGTGTGCAGGCGGGATTGCCGCCAGGGCCGCGCAGCGCGGTGACATAGGCGTGGGTCAGGGTGGCGATGCCCGAGAGATGCTGGACGATGTTCAAGGCGCTGCGTTCGGCCGTCAGCAGCGCGCGCGCGCGGCCCCTGATGCGCATCAGGTCGGTGCCCTCAGGTACCTTGTCGCCGTCATGAACCAGCGTCTCGATGGTGCAGTCGGGGTCGAGGTGCCGAAAGAACGCCTCGGCCAGCGGCAGGCCAGCGACGACGATGGCATCGCGGCTGTCCATCACGCCGGAAAAGCGTGCGTCCGCAGGGATGACGCTTTCGGAGGTTACGTCGCGGCCACCGCCGGGAAGACCCTCGCCCAGGTCCTCGGCCAGAGTGGTGTGGATGAAGGCGTCCAGATCGACACCCGGCAGGTTGAATTTGTCCATCACTTTAGGGCTTTACCTAACATATGTGGGTTTCTGCACGGCATAGGTCGCATAATTCGCTCAGGTTAGCCGCTCCGCGGCCGGATTGGCAAACCCTGGGCCGCGATCATGGAATCACACCACGCCGGCAACGGCAGGTTACGTGTCAGCTATCAGCAACGCCTGCTGATCGACATGCGCGTCAATGCTCTCAAACCCCGGGCCGCGATAGCTTATCTGCTGTGCGGCCTGCTCGGGATGTTCGGCGCCCATCGCTTCTATCTGGGCGAGCGGGAGACTGGGATCATCATGCTCGTGGTGGGCCTGACGATCATCGGCCTTCCCGTGAACCTTGTCTGGGCGGTGCGCGATGCCTTCCACATTCCTGCAATCATCAGAAAGCGGGCGGACGAACTGCGCGCGCGGTTAACTGACGAGGCAGCGGGCGAGGCCACCTGATTGCGGTGGCCTCGCCCGCTGGCCATCAGTGCACGAAACGCGCGACGACGTCGCGGTAGCTGCGGCTCACCTTCACCTCCGCGCCGCTTTCCAGCACCAGGAAGCATTCGCCGTTGGTATGCGGCTTCACCTGCCGAACCAGATCGAGGTTGACGATGGTCGAGCGGTGAACGCGCTGGAACTTCCTCGGGTCCAGACGGCGTTCGAGGTCCTTCATCGTCTCGCGCAGCACCAGCGAATTGTCGCCGGTGGAGATGATCATGTAATCGCCCGCGGCCTCGATATGCTCGATCGTGTCGACCTCGACGCGGAAGATCTGGCCGCGATCCTTGACGTTGATGAGCTTCTCGAAGCGGTCGGCGCTTTCGGCGGCAGGCATGGCCGTTTCCACGAAGTCCGCCGCACGCTCGGGCGCGATTTCGCTGAGCACCTCGAGCAATTGCCCGGCATCCTCGGACGATTTCTTCTCGGCAAGGCGCTGGCGGACGCGTTCGATGGTGTCGGCGAGCTTCTGTTCGTCGACCGGCTTCATCAGGTAGTTGACGGCATTGGCCTCGAAGGCGCGGATCGCGTGTTCTTCGTAAGCCGTGACAAAGACGAACAGCGGCGGTTCGATCTCCATCACGCCCTTAACGACGGAAAAGCCGTCGAAGCCGGGCATCTGGATGTCGAGGAACACCAGATCGGGCTTTTCGGTCTTGATCTTGCGGATCGCTTCGCGCCCGTTGGCGCAGGTGTCGATGATCTCGACGTCCTCGAACGGCTGGAGCCGCAACTGGAGGCCCTGAATGGCGAGTTTCTCGTCGTCGACGAGGATGGTTCTGATGGTCATGCGGTGGTTCCGATAACTTTAGGGGGATTGAGGGGGACGATATTGTCGCTCCCGCCCGCGGCAGCCCCGATATCTGGCGCGGCGGGTGCTGCCACTTCCCCGGCTCTGTCGGCGCGGGTGAAGGGAATTTCGATCAGCACGGTGAAGCCGCCCCCAGCTTCGGATCTCGTTTCAAACAGGTGGTTGTCGCCATAGGCCTGCGCAAGGCGATTGCGGATATTGGCAAGGCCCACCCCGGTCGAAACCGGGCGGCCCGGCACCGGCGGGGCGGATGGGTCACGCGGGGTGTCGTCCATCCCCGGGCCGGTATCCTCGACCGTCAGCCGCAGCCGATCGCCGATCACGCGCGCGGTGAGCGCGATCTGCGCGCCCTCCTCCTGCGTGCTGACGGCGTATTTGATGGCATTTTCGACCAGCGGTTGCAGCAGCATCGCGGGAAGCTGCGCTCCGAGCGCCGCGTCCTCGATCTCGAACCGGGTGCGCAGGCGTTCCTCGAAGCGCATGCGCTCGATGTCGAGATAGAGCTGAAGCGTCTCGATCTCCTGCGCGAGGCTGACCTGGCTTCCCGGCTCGGCGATGAGGGTGTGCCTGAGGAAGCCCGAAAGCCGGGTGAGCATCGCGTTGGCGGGCTCGGTCTGCTTCAGCAGCACCAGCGTGGAGATGGAATTGAGCGTGTTGAACAGGAAATGCGGATTGAGCTGATAGCGCAGCATGGCGAGCTGCGCCGCTGTCGCCTGCGCTTCCAGCCGCTCCAGCCGGTCGGCCTGTTCTTCCACCGTCAGGAAGAAGTTGATCGCGTAATAAAGTGCACTCCACCCGACCAGTAGCGCCAGCGGAATGAACGAGAGGCTGATGACGCGCTGCGCGAAGGTCGTCTCGCGGGCGGCGCCGTAATAGACCCCCTGCACCCAGGCATCGATCGAGGTGTTGAGGATTACGGCTGCCGCCAGCACCACCGCGGTCATGCCCCAAGTGATGAGCGGGCGCTGCTGGATCAGCACGCGGTAAATCACCGACAAGAGCAGGCTGATCGAAAAGCCGGTGATGATCGAGATCAGCGCCAGCGCCAGCAGCGCGAAGGGCTGGCCATTGGCGAAGGCGATCACCGCGCGCAGCAGGAAAGCCGCGCCCCAGCCCGCCAGCTGGAGGTTCCAGAACGCCCGGTTCTTGCTTGCGAAGAACGGCGCCGCCTGGATCTGGAGCACTGCCATAGGCTGGAAGGTCTAGCTCATTTCGTCGCAGAGAGCACCGCAATTCGCGCACACCGCCCCGGGGGTGCCACGGCTCGGCGCATGTCAGGGCGGCGGGATCAACGGCTGGCCGAGCGAGCCAGGCCGCTGGCCGGGTCGATCTCCCGGCGGAATTGCCTCGCCCAGTCGGCCTTGCCCTCGCCCGACATGCCTGCCCTGACCGCCGGCAATTCGGCGGCCATCGCCTCGGCCCGCTCGTCCCAGCCCTCGTGGGTGCTGCGCAGCTTGAGCCCGGCGTCATGCGCCGAACCCCAGCGGGTCATGAAGGTCACGCCAGCGGCGGGATCATAGCCCGCATTGGCGAGCAGCCACGGCACCAGCCGATCCGCCTCTCGTTCGATCCGGCGCACATTGCGCGCGCCGCGCCCGTTGCGGTCGAGCCAGGCGTCATGGCCCAGCACATTGTGCGCCAGTTCGTGAGCCACCAGCGCCGCGAAGACCGATTCCTCGGGATAGGCGAAGGCGGGAAAGCCGATCCCGATCACCACCCGGCTGCCATCGGCGACGGCCTTCTTGCCCTCGCCCATCAGTTCGAACCGGGTGGCGCAGACCTCGACCGGGCGCAGCCGCGCCGCCGTGCCATCGGCAAAGGTGATGGTGATGCCGCCGTGCTCGGTCAGCTGTGCCTCGACATGATCATGCGCGCGCAGCAGCCGCTGCCAGTCCATCGCGCCGCCTGCGGGCCACTGGTTGGGATCGAAGCCTTCGAGCGAGGCGATCTCGCGGTTGCGGGCGAACATGCCGGACAAGGCGGCGGGCGATCCGCGCGCGGCGGTCTGGACGGCGAAATCGCCGGTCAGGCCCAGCGCCGTGCGGGCGATGGCGGGCGCGCCGTAACTTGCCATGTCCTGCAGTTGCAGCCCTGCCGAGGGCACGACGCGCGGACAAAAGGGGGCATTGGCGCGTGCCAGCTGCCAGCCCACATCCTGCAACCGCTGGTCGGCATCCTGATAGCGCCCGATCGCCGCACGCTCTGCCGCGTAATCGATGCGCGGCGGCTGGTCGGCAGGCTGTTCGACAGGCTGGGCGGCGAGCAGGGCTGCCAGCGCGGCGGCGATCATCAGCCCGCCCCATTCGCCTTGGCGAGCGCTTCCTTGAGCTTCTCGTAGCCTACCGCCCCGCCGAACGGCGTCGTGCCAGCGACCCAGGCCGGGGTGCCTGAAAAGCCCAGCTCGCGGGCGAATTCGAGGTTGCGGGCGATTTCGATCGAGACCGCGTCGGAGGCCGCATCGCGCTCTGCCCGGGCCATGTCGAGCCCTGCTGCCTTGGCCGCCGCCGCGACATCGCCGGTGGCGAACATCGCGTCGTGGAATGCGGGGTACTTGCCCTGCATCCCCGCCGCCAGCGCCATCCGAGAGGCGGTGTCCGAGCCTTCGAAGATCGGCCATTCGCGGATCACCACCTTCAATTCGGGGTCCTCCGCGATCAGGCGGTTCACGTCCCTGAGGCTCGCCTCGCAATAGGGGCACTTGTAGTCGGTGAACTCGACCAGCACTGTCTTGCCTTGCGGGTTGCCCAGCACCACGCCCGGGAAGGGCTTGAACACCTCTTGCCCCATGTCAGCCAGCCGCTTGGCCGCCTCTTGCTCCTCGTAGGCCTGCGCCATCTGCGGCAGGACGTCGGGATTGGCGAGCAGGTAGGCGCGGGTGCGCGCGTCGCCCAGCCCCGAATAGCTCCACGCCGCCGCCCCGCCGAAGCCGAACACGAGAGCGACCAGCGCTGTCAGCAGGATGTGGCGCAGAGGCGAGGGGGCGGGGTCGCTGGACATTAGGTTTCCGGGTAATGGGTAAGGATTACGCCCGCCTTAGCGCCGGTTCTTCACGCGTTCCAGTTCGGCGCGCGCTTCGAGTGCGACATCCTGCGCCCGGATCCAGTCGGCCGACCCATAGGGCAGGTAGGCCTCGGCCGCCTGCGCATTGGCCAGAGCCTGCGGGTAAAGCCGGTTCATCACCTGCTGTTCGGCACTGGCCAGCCGCGCGCGCGGGATATCGCCACGCGCCTCGTAGACCACGCCAAGCTGATACCAGGCGAAGGGATTGTAGCGATCCTTCTGCACCGAGGCGCGCAGCACCAGTTCGGCTTCACCGAAGTTGGCACTGTCCTCGGTAGCGATGAGGGCATGGCCAAGCATCCCGGCGATCAGCGGGTGGGAGCGGGTCAGTTCGGTCGCGCGGCGCAGCGGCACCAGCGCATCGCGCGGCCGCCCGGATTCGAGCAGGATCTGGCCCTTCAGTTCGAGGAACCACGGATTATCCGGCTCCCGCGCCAGCAGCGCGTCCGCTTCGGCAAGGGCAAGGTCGACCCGCGCGTCCTTGTGATAGGCATAGGCGCGGGCATAGCGGGCGGGCACACTGGTGTCGCTCGGCGGATAGGCTGAGAGCGTACGGCGCGGCTCGGAGAGGTAACCGAACAGCTTGGCCTTGGCGCGCACGAAGCGTTCCTGAAGATCGGGATCGGGCGGCGTGTCCCACGCAGGATCATCGTCAAGCAGGCCGCGCAGCACCTGGATCCGATCGCCGGTGAGCGGGTGGGTGCGCGAATAGGCGGCTTCGTCGGCCTGGCTGTAACCGGCGCGGATCTCGTTGCCGCGCAGCCGCTCGAAGAACTTGATCATGCCCTTGCCGGTGATCCCCCCGCCCGACAGGTACCGTACGCCCGCAAGGTCAGTGGCGGCCTCCTGATCGCGGTTGAAGCTGAGGAAGCTGCCCATCGCGGCCTGCTGGCCGGCCGCAAGGACGCCCATCGCCGCCTCGCCCGCCCCCGCCAGCGCCGCGCCGACGCCGAGCAGCAGCGAGAGGATCGAGATCCCGTTGGCGGCCTTGGTCCGCTCGGCAAAGCGCACGGCGTGTCCGGCGGTGATATGGCCGAGCTCATGGGCGAGCACGCCCTGCACCTCGTTCGCTGTCTCGGCAGCGCTGATCAGGCCGGTGTGGACATAGATCGCCTGCCCGCCCGCCACGAAGGCGTTGATCGAGCCGTCGTTGATCAGCACCAGATCGACATTGCCCGGTTCGAGCTCGCTCGCCTCGATGAGCGGGGCGGCCATGTCGCGCAGCAGCTCTTCGGTCTCGGCATCGCGCAGAACGGATTGCGCCGCGACCGGGTGGACCGCGACGATCAGGCTCGCCAGCAGCGCAAGGCAGGCGGCAAGGGGGCTGGGGCGGCCGCGCATCGGCATGACACTACGCTATGTGCGGCTGAACGCAAACTGAAGCGCGGGCGCACCCGGCTACCGGTGAAGGATTATCCGACAAGCTTTCTTGCCGCGCGCTCGATCATTGCCACGTCTTCGGGAAGCTCGCCGAGGATTTCCGCGCAACCGATCTCGTCGCGGCGGATCAGCACCAGCGCGAATTCCGAACCTGCGCCGTCGAGTTCCTCCAGCGTGATCGCCTCCAGCGCACGCAGCGCTTGCGCGAGCGCCTCGCGCACGGCGCCGGGTTCCTCGACCGGCTTGCCCTGCTCCTCGCGGCGCAGGCGGCGTTCGGCCTTGACGATTGCCTTCACCCCGCCCTCGGTCTCGGAGAGGAAGCCGGCAAGGCCCCCGCGCGGCAGCCTGAGGCGGTGGGCGTGGCTCAGCACCGCGGCATATTCGGTAAGGCGGGTCTTGTCGTAATCGTGCCCGAAGACGAGCTTCACCACCGGCGTCATCGGCGCGCGTTCCTGCACGCTGAGCCCGGCATCGGCGATCAATTCGGCATAGTCCTCCGGCGCGGCGGAGGCGGCGAGCGAGAAGTCGTAAGCGCGGCTGACCGCTGCATAAAGCGCCGAGCGGCTGCGGTCTTCGGTGCTGTCGGCGGCGCGGGCGAGATCGCGCGCATCGGCGAGGCAATCGTGGAGGCTGGCGTCCTCGGGCAGGTCTCCGGCGAAATCCTCCGGCATGGACACCGGCACGGCGCGCGGCGTATCGCGCACCGGGGCGGGCGCAGGCACTGGCGCAGGCGTATATTGGGGCTCGGGCTCCAGTTCGGACGCGAGAGCGTAGCCGTGTTCCTGCTCGACCTCGTCCTCGGCCAGCGGAACGGGTTCGAAACCGGTCAGGTCGATGGCCTTCTTGGCCGGCGCCTCGATATAGTCGGCCAAGCTGGCGAAGTTGTAGCCGGTGAGGTCGCCCTCGCCTTCATCCTCGTCGTATTCCTCGTCATCGTCGAGGCCGTACTGGCTGAAATCGGGCAGCAGCGCTTCGTCGTCCTCATCGCTTTCATGCGCCGGGGAATCGGCCCATTCGGTGACCGGTTCGGCGGCGCGCGGTGCAGGTTCGACGGCAAGTTCGAGATCGCTGCCGAGCTCCAGCGCCTGATCGATCTCGAGCAGCAGCTCGTCGGCGGTCAGCTGGTCGGCCATTTCCTTCCAGTTGATCACCCCGTAGATGAAGTCGATCGTCTCGCCATTGCTGGAGAAGGGCAGCAGAATGCCGCGATAGAGGATCGCGATGCCAGCATGGTTGACGAACTCGGCCTCGAACCCGATGGGCGCCTGGTTCGCGAGGATCTGCATATAGTGATCTGTGATGCGGCTCAGCAGCGAGCGCGGCGGCACGTCCGACAGGCGGGTGATGACCCCTTGCGCCGAGCATTCGGCGGCAAGCTTGTCGCCGAGGAATTGCACGGCCGGATTATCGATCCCGTGGGTGAAATCGAGCAGCACCGAATGGGGCCCGAAATCGGGCAGATTGGCCGGGTCGAGGTCCTCGATATGCGGGAACAGCGAATCGCCGAGCAGGCTCGCCCAGTGGTTGTAGGCCCGCACCTGCATGCGGCGCTCGTCCTGGCCGATCGCTTCGGGCGGCAGCTGGCGGGGCGCTGCTTCGGCGCTTTCCTCCTCGGTTGCGTCCCAGCTCCGATCCGTACCCGTGTCGGGATCGAAGGCGCCGCGCAGAGTGTCCATGGCTGTAATCCGCCCCTTGGGTAAACCTGTGTCGGCCCGTTCTGGCGCGGCGTGGTAAAGATCCCGTTAAACGAGGAAGGGGTGGCCGGACCGGGTGGCGGAGGGGCCTTGTTAGAGGAAATACCTCATCTTGATGGTTACCCGGCTGGTCCCCTCGCTCTGGGTGAACACCGCATCGGCGAATTTGGGCGGAGCCATCCTGACCGGTGCATCGCGCGAGAAGCCGTAGCCTTCCTTGGGCATCATCCCCATCGCCCGGTCGGCCTTGCCGTTGTCGTTCTCGTCATGGAGCAGCGCGATGGCATAGCTCCCCGGCTTGACCCCGGTGAAGCGGATTTCGAGCTTGCCGCTGGCGGGCACCACGGTGCGGTGAGCGTCAGGGTCCTTGATGCACTTGGGGAAGATGTCGGCGCGCGTGGTCATGCATGCGCGCACCACGCCCTTGTTCGAGCGGAGGTCGGTGACGGTGATGACCACCTCGCCCGCCTGCGCAGGGGCCGCCGCCCCGACGCTCGCCGCGATGCCCGCAAGGACGAGCGCCGCAGCCCGGATCACGCCGCCGCCCGCCCGCCGTGCCCGGCCTCGGCGACGATCCGCTTCGACAGGCCCCTGTCGGTGCCGCAGAGCCGGTCCCACACCCGGAAATAGAGCCCGTAATTGCATCTGTATTCCTCGTGATGCCGCTCGTGATGGCTGGCGGTTATCAGCCAGTTCCCCAACGCGGAGTGAACGAGCCAGCGCGGAAACATCTCCCAACCCATATGATTGGTGACCCCCATGACCGTGGCAATGGTCAGGACGAGACCGAGCATTGCGACATGGATGGGCACGAGAAACACCAGCACCGGCACGACGACGGCGCCCGTCACCGCCTCGACCGGATGGAAGCTCATCGCGGTCCACGCCGTCGGCGGGCGGCTGTCGTGATGGACCGCGTGGGCGATGCGGAACCACTTGGGGCGGTGCATCCAGCGGTGGCTCCAGTAGAAGCAGGTGTCCTGTACAAAAAGGTAGATCAGCACGCTCAACGGGTGCCACCACAGCGGCAGTGCGCTCCAGTCGGCGGTGAGCATCGTCCAGCCGTGATGCTTCCACCCCCACAGCACGATCCCCGCAGGGGTGCCGTAGATCGCCGCCGACAGCAGCGACCAGCCCACCTCGCGACGAATCTGTGCGCCCTTGCCGGCGTAAAGCCCTGGGCGCATCTTCGCGGTGGCATAGGCGAACAGCCCGCTCGTCAGCACATAGCGCAGCGCGACGATGGCAGTGACGGCAAGGCTGACGATCAGCAGCGCCAGCGGAACGGGGGTATCGGCGGGGAGCATCAGGCCTGTGGCTATGCCGGATTTTGCGCGAGGGTGACAGCCCCCAGTCAGCTCAGGCTGTCGGGCACCGCACACAGCGGGTCGAGCAGCGCCATGTGCCGCCGCATCGCCACCCTTGCAAGGTGTTCGACCTGCGTCCTGCGCCGCGCGGCTGCAAGCGGGGCAAGCGCAGCCGGTCGCAGGATCTCGGCATCGTAGCAATCGGCGACGATCACCCCGCAGGTCTGTGGGCAGTAGGCCTCGCTCTCCAGCGGCGTGCGGTCGAGCGTCGGGGGCAGGCCCCAGTAGAAGCGGTCACAGAAGTCGAGGTAGTCTGGCCACTTGGCATCGCCCAGCAGATCGGCGCGGGCGACCTTGATCTCCACGATCACCACCAGACCCTTGGCGTCGATCCCCATCAAATCGGCCCGCCGCCCGTTCTTCAGGGGCACCTCGGCAAGGCACCAGATGTCGTTGCGCGCGAACAGCCGCCCGATCCCGCGCGCGACATCGCTTGCGGAGAAGGCGAGCGAATCAACTGGGGCAAGCGGGGCACCGGACATGCGCCCGCGTTGGAACGAATACGGAACATAGTCAAGCCTGACGGGGCGCAGGTCAGGCCTGTTCGGGGGCGGCGAGCACGCTGACCATGGATGCGCGGGCGGCATGGAACTCGCGCCACAGCACCAGCGCCGGGGTCGAGGCGTCCTGCCCGCGCCGGGCGAGCGTGCCGAGCGCGGCGAGGCCGCTGTCGAGCATCGCGGCGCAATCGTCCACCGTCTGTGCGACCAAGGCGCGTTGCCAGGGCCGCGCCCGGGCGATCACCGCGCCGAGCTCGCCGCCGATCTCGACCGGCTCGGGTGCGAGCCGGGCCAGTAGCGCCAGCGCCGCCGCCTTGCCGTGGAGCGCGACCAGCGCCTCGGCCAGCGCCTCGGGCGAGGCCGCATGTGCGGCATCGGAGAGGGGCGACAGAATCGGCTCGGGCGGAAGCGTTGCCATCACCCGGAAGCCTAGGCAGACGTCCTTGCCGATTGGTTAAACCCGCTCCCCGCAGGGCACCGCCGGGGGTGGTGCGCCGGAACAATTGTCTGGCGCCCGCCCGCACGTCTTGCTAAGCGCCGCCCAAGCACGGCCCGCCCGCGCCCCGCATGGCACCATGCACCCGTAGCTCAGCTGGATAGAGTGCTGCCCTCCGAAGGCTGCGCTCCTCCGTCAAAGCAAGGTTTTTATATAGTATTTTCCGTGGGTTGCAAAGAGTGAAGAAAGGCACGAAGAACTAACTCACCAAAAACTCACCACGGTCGCGAGACCCCGGATTGACGTTTTTCGACGATTTTCATAGGGCTTACAGCCTCACGCACCCGTAGCTCAGCTGGATAGAGCGCCGCCCTCCGAAGGCGGAGGCCAGAGGTTCGAATCCTCTCGGGTGCGCCAAAATCTCCAACAAAATCAACTAGTTCAGACTGCCTCACAAGCCCTCTTCGAACAGCGACGTTGGAAAAAACTCACCAGAAAATGCGCAGATTTGGCGCAAGCGCCTGAAAATCCTTCAGAAATCAGCTCCTCGATTCTCACCAGCCCTATGCGGTTGGCTGCAAGCCTCGGCGGCGGACGCTTTCTCGATTCGATGGACGGTAACTGGCGACGGTTTCTGAGATTTGGGGGGAAGGCCTTCCCCCTGACGCCCAGCCCTTGCGGTCTGGTCGTACCCCCATCAGCGGGGACACCCCGCAACACCCCGAGAGGGAGAGGATGGCCGGATTATCCGTGACGGGCTGAAAGGCAGAGGGAGTGGCTCGCTGCCGGCCCGTCGCGGAGACTCGCGATGGCGCGCATCACAACCTCTCGCACCGGCAACGATCGGACAGACCTCTATCAATCCATCACCGACAAGATCATCGCCGAACTGGAAGCCGGCCGTGTTCCCTGGGTCCAGCCCTGGGCCACGTCGAAGGCGTCCCTCGACATGCCGCGCAACGGCAAAACCGGCGATCGCTATTCCGGGATCAACATTCTGATCTTATGGGACGCCGTGGTCGCCAACGGCTTCTCGACCAACATGTTTCTGACCTTCCGCCAGGCGCTCGCGCTGGGCGGCAATGTCCGCAAGGGCGAGCACGGCACGACCGTCGTCTATGCCCATCGTTTCACGCCGGACAGCGAACGATGCCGCGCCAGTGAGAATGGTCGTGAACCCGGTTCGATCCCCTTCCTCAAACGCTACACCGTCTTTTCGACGGACCAGTGCGAGGGATTGCCCGAACGGATCGTCGCCCCGCCGCCGCCTATTCCCAACGGGCTTATCCGTCCGCAAGCCGAGGCGCTGATCGCCGCGACCGGGGCCGACTTCCGCATTGGCGGTGATCGTGCCTTCTATGCTCCGGGTCAGGACTATGTGCAGGTGCCGCGACCGGATGCCTATTTCGATCCCATAAACTGGCATCGGACGGCATTTCACGAGCTATCGCACTGGGTCGGCG